>JGI20156J14371_10001963_pt1 | contig 16661 bp, 19 predicted proteins | sample COG_06_FD_14371 | JGI IMG/M metagenome (IMG submission 14371)
TTTACCGAACCTTCTAACTCTGAAAATATTAATACTGTTAGAGTTTGAGTGTAGAAGTTATATCAACTCCGCAGCGTTGCGTTTCATCTCGTCATTAACTGTCACGTAACGCTGTGTTGTTTGAATGCTTCTATGTCCAGCCATATCAGCAAGCACAAACACTGAAACGCCTTTCTGACTTAACGTAGTTAACCAAGTGCGTCTACCACTGTGTGACGTAGCGCCAGCAATTCCAGCACGTGCATACAAGCGTTGTAGATGCTGTGTAGCAGTGTTTGCGCTAAATCGCGCACTCTTTTGCGTAGAAAACAAATAACCGTGCTGTGGACGCTTAGAGACGCTGCTAACGTATGCTTTTAGCTGACGTTGCATCTGCTTTGGTAGAAATATCTTACGTGCTCGCTTTGACTTGGTTCGTGCTGCATCAAGTGTCATTTCGTCTCGTACTGTGTCGTTTGCATCAAGCACATCATCAAAGCGCAGTGCAGCTACTTCTCCAACACGTAAACCACACAAGTGTGTAAACAGCAGCATCGTGCTGTCACGCAGTGGATAACGACTGCACGAATTTGTTACGTCTGTAAGCTTCCCCGTCAATGAGACAGTTCTAAAGTAGACATTTCCCGTTCTAGCTTCTTCCGATATTCCGTTGGCGGCACCCGCCCTGTTGAGTCGTGCGGCCGCTCTTCGTTGTACTCAATCATCCACCACCACGCCATTTCCTGAACCTGAGCCAAGCTGTCGAACAAGTGGGCGTTTAACACTTCGTTCCTGAAGGTCCTGTTGAATCGCTCCACAAATGCATTCTGTGTTGGTTTGCCTGGTCGGATAAACGCCAGCTCTACTTGGTTTTCCTCGCACCACCTTGCGAGCTTATTTGAGATCAGTTCTGGGCCGTTATCCAGCCGTATTTGGACTGGCAATCCTCGCCATTCCTTCAGTCGGTCCAGCACCCTCACGACCCGCTCTGCGGGCAATGAGGTGTCTACTTCAATGGCCAGACATTCTCGAACACCCTCATCAATAACGTTTAAGGTTCTAAAGCGTTTGCCGTTGTAAAGTGTGTCATGAACGAAGTCTAATGCCCACATCACGTTGGCTTGCTCGACCACGTCCAGAGGCCGCCTCTCTCGGGCTGGCAGCCGCCGCTTCGTCCGCCGAGGTTGATTCAGGCCTAGCAGGCAGTAGACACGATAAACGCGCTTGTGATTCCAGTCATAACCTTTCCAGCGTAGCCAGTCGTAACATTTCCAAAAGCCCCAGCGACCGCAGCGAGACAAGGCCTTGTTGAGACCTTCAATGACGTCTGCGTCTTTGATTCGCCAGTCAACATTAGGGCGGTAGTAGCTGGAGCGACTGAGGCCCACACAATTGCAGGCTTTTGCGATACTCAGACCATGCTCAGCTTTCAAGTGATCCACCGCTTCTTTACGCTCGACTGGCGCTAAAGCTTTTTTTCGATGAGATCTTTCAAGGCGTAGTTTTCGTGAGCCAATTCAGCATACATTTTCTTATATTGAGCAAGATCAGTTTCCAATTCTTTGATCTGCTTAAGCTGAGAGGCGTCTAGCCCGCCGTATTTTGATTTCCATTTGTAGTACGTTGGACTACTAATCCCGTGCTTGCGACAAAGGTCTTGCACTTTGGCACCCGCGTCGGCCTCCTTCAAAATCCCAATGATTTGCGTTTCGGTAAACCGTGACTTTTTCATATGAACCTCCAACCATTATTGTGTCAGAAAGTTCTACTTTTGACTTGTTCAATATTAGGGGAAGCTTACAGTGTGTTTGGAGTTAAGCATTAAGGTTACAATGTTTGTAACTCAGCATTTGCTAAAGTGTTGATATTACAAGGGTTTTGAGAAGTTATGAAAGTAAGAAAAATAAGCAAGAGTTACAAAGTAGTTACAAACTACAAAATGCCCCTTGTAAACCATTGTTCTTACAAGGTTTTTTATAACACTACTGTTGAGTGGGAATAAAAAATCAATAAAATCAATAAATTCAGGAGATGATTAACATGGCAAAAATCATCGTGACACAATCAATTCTTTGGGCAGCAGCAATTATCGGTACTGCGCTAGTTGCTCCCAGTCAATCAGGTTGGCTGCTATTAACCGTACTGGCAACAGTATCGATTGGTACTTTGAAGAATGGCATTAGTTCGATTAAAAGTGAATAAAAGTTGTGTCAAAAGGGTTTAAATTGTGCCGCTATTGACTAGAGAGAGCGTGCCTGGATTAGGCCGGTACTAATCCCAGCGCCGATTAGTATTGGCAGAGTTTAACGATCTAACGTCCCTCCGTGCATGGCTTTGCTCGATAGATTGCTATGTATATTCCTAGCGTTAACCTTTCATTGTCAATTCCAAAGCTTACACAACCGTCCTAACGTGTTGAATCTGCGCTCTTATTTGACGGTAGTTTAAGCATTAGCGCCAGTGGCATTGAGATAGCAATCACGGCTGAAAATATCACAAAGCATAAGCCGTAGCTGCCTGACTGGTCAGAGAGATAACCGGCTAAGCTGTAACCGGGAATCACGATCAAGACAATCAATGGCATCATTAGACCCATTACCCGGCCATAACTGACGGTGCCAAAAATAGCCGCCAGCAAAGCGCCCCAAACTGGCAGCATGCCGCCGGTAGATAATCCGAGAATCGCTAGCGCTAACGTTATTACCCAATAAGATGGGCCTGCGGCAAGAAGTAATAGACCGCCTATTACCGCCAGTTGGGTCACCGATAAGGCGAGTCTTAGGCTGACTTTATCGGCCGCATAGCCAAACGAAATTTTCCCCACCAACCCTGAAATGGCAATAACCATAATCGCTTGCGCGGCTATGGCCTTATCCAGACCTTGACCCAATAAGTAAGGTGTTAGATTGGCAAGCAGCGCGCTGTAGGTGCTGAATAGCAAGGCCATACTAATACCCACTATCCAGTAATTTGAGTCCTTGATGATTTGTTTTAAGGTGTATTCATTGTGCTCGCTATTTTGTTTTAGAGGGTTGTCTTCAATGTTTTGGTTGGTTTGGTTAACCTGTTGTTCCTGACTAAAATCGCGCATAACAATGATGAGATAAGGCAGCAGAATAAACAGTACGCCGTAAGAGAGATTTTGCAGGGCGCTGCGCCAATCGCCGTCGTCTTCGAGCCAGTAAACAAACAGCGCGGGCAGTAATATACCGCCCAGCGATGAACCTGTCGCTGCAAGGCCTAGAGCTTTGCCTCTACTATCGGTAAACCAGCGCGATATTATTGCTGACCCGCATAGTGGGCCTAATAGCTGGTTGCTTAACCCCATCACAAGGCCAAACAATAAAGTAAATTGCAGCAGGGTTTGAGTCAGTGACAAGGCGAATAAGCCGCCGCCAAAAATAGCTGCGCCTAACGCCATCAGCCAGCGGATTGGATATTTGTCAGCCATAACACCAATCGCAGGAGCCAGAAATAGTCCCAACATCGCTGTGAAACTCATGCTGTACATTACCTCTGTGCGGCTGGCGTCGAAGCTGGTTTGTAAGGGGAGTACCAGGAGACTGAAGACATAAGAGAAGAACCCTACCATGGCGACTTGAGAAAAAAGCGCGCCGCTAACAACAAACCAACCGTAGTACATAGTTCACCTTCAGCTAATCAATAAATGGTCTTTAACCGCTCGTGTTGAACTGCAATGGCTATGTATTGTTTGCCAGTGATAGCAGTTATACCCTTGTATAAAAGAGTCGCTCAATCTTAACACTCGTCTATAGTAATTTCTGGGATGCATCTACGCCATAGTACAACTGTATTATTCCCAGTCCGGGTTAACCCCGTTAGACTTCGATAGCAGTGATATTTTTTACTACGGGTGACCTTGAGATCATGGCCTACGAGACGCTTCAAGATATTGAAAATTGCATGAACAACGGCTGGAGTGATGGTTTACCTGTTATCCCTCCCTACGGCTCTCTCGTCGACGAAATGCTCTCTGCAATGGGCTGGCAAGCCAGTGACGTCATAGGCGAAATTCCTGATCAAAATATTGTTATTCGAGCAGAGAAAGCGGCTGCGACGGCCGTTATGGCGGGCTGTAAAACTGAATATGGCCCACTGCTGAAAAGCTTGTCAACGGCCTTGCTCGATCCAAAATTTAATATCAGTGGTGTTGAAGTTACGACTGGCGGTGCTGCCGTCTTGGTCATTGTAAGTGGACCTATTGTTAAGCAGCTGGGCTTTGAGCATGGCGCCAATGCTCTGGGCGCTAACAACCGTGCCAATGCGACCGTCGGGCGATTTGCCCAGATGATGCGTTACTTTTGTGGCAGTGGCGGTGGCGTACTGGTATCTCACGGCACAGTTGGCCATCCTGGTAGGCTCAGCTTTTGTATTGCTGAGCACCCGACGACTGAATGGGAGCCATACCATACACAACATGGTTTACCAGCCACTGCCTCTGCAGTATCGATCATGTCGGCCGAGGGTCCCAATTCTTGCAACAACCACTACGGTGAAACCGGCGCGAGTATTCTCGACACCATCGGCGACTGCATGAACCACTATGGACAAACAGCTTGGTATTACCGTTCCGGCGGTTTTGTGGTTGTTATTCCACCCGATCATATGGCATTGGTCAAAGAGCAGTTTAGCCGCGAGCAGGCGGCGCAATATATTTATGACCAAGCGCGGCGTCAAACTGATGATTTGACCAATGTCGGTCGTATCGCCAAACAGCCCATTCCCTACGCAGAAGTTGAAGATCACAGTATGCGGTCGCCGTTAAAAAGCGTAGATCAATTGTCTTTTATTGAGTGCGGCGGTGAAGGCGGCCGTTTTTCGGCGGTGATACCGCGCTGGGTGGGCAGCCAGCAAGTCGTGTGTAGGCCGATAGAGTAAGTAAAGTCGCTAAATAACAAAGAGGTTAACTATGACGGATAAAACACCAACGTCAGGTGGATTGACATTGCCAAGCAAGCAGTTGATGAGTTGTGGCGATATCACCTGTGAACTATTGGTCGACCCAATTCCCAGGCCGGCACCTGAGCCGATTAAAGTGACGCTTAAACCCAAGCTGTCGCGAGTGGTTTTGGTCGATCACCTAAAACCAAACTCTATGGCGATTCTTAAATTGACTCAAACTATCCTGCGCGAACGGGGAATTGAGGTTGATGATCAGATTCTGGTCAAGGAAGATGCCAGCCGACCTATGCCAGCGGCCATGCTTGACTCGCTCTCCCAGGAGGGGGGGCTGGTTCTCTGCGGCATATCCGACTGAGGCAGTTGTTCGTCGGGCAGTTCGCTTGACTCTATAGCACTACAGCGAATCGGCGTTGCCGGCTTCGCTATCTTGACCGAGCCCTTTGGGGGCCAGGTCGAGCGGGCAATGGTTTATCAACCGTCGGATATCCCACTGCCTGCGATTGTGATTAATCATCCCACTCAGATGGTTGATGACAATATTTTGTATCAGCGCGCTCAACAAATCGCCGATGCTGCACAGCGTTTATTAAATAATGAGAGTCCCTAATGACACACTTTACTGAAACGAGATCAGGCCCCAGTGATCAGGCTAAAAACCACGCCTTGTCTATTCTGGGTAGCGGTACTTACTTGCCGCCAGCGAGGCCAGTGCGGGAGGTTGTTGCTGAAGCGGGGAGTGCTGATACGAGTATTTATGAAGGTTGGAATAATGTCTGTCATGCGCTTGAAGATGATCATCCAAGCAGCATGGGAGGCAAGGCTCTGCAAGCGGCCCTAGTGGATGCTGGAGTTGACCCCAGTGAGGTCAAGCTGGTGATTTTTGCCGGTATGTCGCGCGATTATTTGCCGTCCTGGTCAGTGTCGGCTGAGCTGATAAAAAATGCCGGAATCAGTGGCACCTGCAATTGCGTTGATCTCACGGTTGGTTGTATGGGTGCGCTGACTGCTCTCGATATGGCCCAGGGCTGGTTGGCTCTGCGTGGCGGCGGTGTCGCGGCGGTGGTCACCGCCGAGCGATGGTCCTATACCGTCGATCACAGCGCCAGCGAAAGTTATGGTTTGTGGGCTCATGCAGATGGTGGCGCAGCGACAGTGGTGGCGATGAATACCGACCACGCAGCCAAAGGGTTGTTTTATGGTGCCGAGTTTGTCAGCCAAAGTGATCTCAATGGCGCGGTGCTGGTTGAGTATGGCGGCACCCGCAAGCCGACAGCCCCCGACGGTGAAACGGCCTTTGAACGCAAATTTGTCGGTGTCGAAGGCGTCGATATGAGAGAGCGATATGCGCAGGGCTATCAAGCTAGCTATCAAGCTTTGAAAGAGCGCTTTAACGTTGTACCTGAGCGTGCTCTGTGTAATCAAACATCGAATCTTTTTATGTTGTTGATCGCCAGTGTTATTGAAATACCCATCGACAATTTTTTAATCACAGGGCACGATACTGGGCATGTCGGCTCGGCTGATATTTTAATTGTGCTGGATAAATTACTGAAATCGACCGGCTGTCATGAACCGTATTTGATGGCCGGTAGCACACCCTATGCATTTGGCTCAGGGTTGTTGATGCCTGCAGGCAAAAAAGTGGCTAGCTAAAGCTATCTGTTAAGAGCCGAAGGGCAGTGGCGGAAAACCTATGAATCAAATTGAGGCCGTGAACAACCTGAAGCGACGCCTGCCCTCTGTCAATGCCGTTCTGCGCGAAATGGGCGATGCAATACGCTTGCGAGGTCACTCGGAAGTCAGCAAGGCCGCGAGCATAACCATCGATGAGCTTCGTCACCAGATTGGTCAAGGCGCTAATCCGTTGATCAGTATCGACGGCATTAAGACCGCTACCATTCAACACCTTGACGCAAAAAGCCAGCCGTCCCTTAAACCTGTCATGAACTTGACGGGTACCGTTCTCCATACCAACTTGGGCCGTGCCGTATTGCCACAAGAGGCACTAGACGCTGTGTTAACGGTGGCCGGAGCGCCCAGCAACCTTGAGTATGATTTGGTGCATGGCGGCCGCGGCGAGCGTGATAGCCATATAGAGAGGTTGATATGTGAGCTGACCGGGGCCGAGGCGGCTACTGTTGTTAACAACAATGCTGCCGCGGTGTTACTGACGTTAAATACGCTGGCCAACCATCGAGAAGTGCCCGTGTCACGAGGTGAGCTGGTTGAGATTGGCGGCTCGTTCCGCATTCCTGAAGTGATGCAAGGCTCCGGTTGTCGGCTGGTGGAAATTGGTGCCACCAATCGCACCCACCTTAAAGATTATGCTGCAGCGATTGGTGAAAACACCGCGCTGTTATTAAAAGTGCACACCAGTAATTACAAGATAGAAGGCTTTACCGATTCTGTGTCAGAGCATGATCTGGCCGAATTAGCTCAGCAGCATGAGTTGCCACTGGTCGCGGATTTGGGCAGTGGTAGTCTGATTAATTTTGCAGTCTTGGGCTTGCCCCATGAGCCCACAGCAGCGGAGTCTATCGCCAATGGCGTAGATATCATTACCTTCAGTGGTGACAAACTATTGGGCGGTCCCCAGTGCGGCATTATTGCTGGCCGCAAAGACCTTGTAGAGAAAATGCGTAACAATCCACTCAAGCGCGCCTTGCGGCTGGACAAGATGACCATTGCCGCATTGGCTGAAGTATTGAAGTTGTATCTTGACCCGGTCAGCTTAGTCAAAACACTCCCCACCCTGAGATACCTTACGCGCTCAGTAGCCGATATGCAGCAGCAGGCCGAGCGGCTCGTGCCGCTGGTGCAGGCGGCCGTGCCAAACCACTTTCATGTGGGTAGCAAGGCGAGCTACAGTCAGATCGGCAGTGGCGCNCTGCCTGTCGACACACTCGACAGCATGGTACTTTATCTTGCNCCATTAGAGCCGTGCGACAGTGCTGTAAGAGAATTGTCTGCGGCGTTGAGGGCTTTACCCCACCCCATTATTGGCCGTATCCACAAGGGTGAGTTGCTCCTCGATTTACGCTGTCTGGATGATGAAGAAAGCTTTCTACAACAGCTGCAACTGTTACTTCGCGCCTAATATGATCGTTGCGACAGCCGGCCATGTGGATCATGGCAAGACATCACTGGTGAAGCAGTTAACCGGGGTGGATACCGATCGGCTAGAAGAAGAAAAGCGCAGGGGGCTGTCGATTAATCTCGGCTTTGCCTATCGCAAAATTGATGGCCACGTGAGCATTGGCTTTGTTGATGTGCCGGGCCATAAAAGCTTTATCAACACCATGATCTCCGGGATCAGTGGTATCGATATCGCCATGCTGGTTGTTGCCGCCGACGATGGGCTGATGCCACAGACCCTGGAACACTTGCAAATTATACGCCTGCTGGGTATTGAGCAGACGGTGGTCGTCATTAGTAAAATCGACTGTGTCGAGCGAGTGCGTGTTGAAGCGGTGCGAGATACTGTGTTTGAGCTGTTGCCCCAGAGTCAGATATTTGAAGTGTCCAATACCGCTAAAGGTAACAGCAGTGGCATTAACGCTCTGCAAATGTTTCTCGATAATCAGGCCAAGTGTCTAAAGCCTCGGAACGCAGACGGCTTATTCCGGATGTCAATCGATCGCGTCTTCACGCTAAAGGGAGTAGGGCTGATGGTAACCGGCATGGTTGCTGCCGGAACCGTTGCTATTGGCGATACTCTGCGCCTGCTATCAGGGTTATCGGGCTGTTCATCAACTGTGCGAGTGCGCAGTCTCAATGCCGATAATCAATCAACCAATGAAGGCATGGCGGGTCAGCGTTGTGCTTTTAATATTGTTGGTGACTTTGATAAACACTCGGTCAGGCGGGGTGATTATTTATCGGCCACCAGTTGTATCGAACCCAGTGATCGATTTGATGCGCGCATACGGATAGCGGCTGATATTAACTTCCCCATCAAGCATATGATGGCCGTTAAAATCTATCTCGGAGCACGGCGGGTAGTGGGCAAAATAGTGATTCCCAAAACAGAATCGATACAGGGGGATAATGGCGGGCGAAAACTGGTCGCAGCCGATAACGTTATTGTACAAATTGTAGTAGAGCAAGCGCTGCTGGTCTGTCATGGTGATCGGTTTTTAATTCGCGATAACAGCGAGAGTATTAACCTCGGTGGTGGCACAGTGTTATTGCCGCAAGCGCCACTATGGCGCAAGGGCATTTACAGCGCCTGCAGTACTTGGCCGCTATGGAGCACGATGAACCATTGCAGGCACTGCATAATATTATTGTCGAGAGTCAGCAGCCGCTAGATTTATCGGCGTTTATGCGCGGCTGGAATATGACTGAAAAGCACAGTGAGGTGCTTCTGCTCGACGCGCAATTACACCAGAGTTCCGAGATCATTGAGCACGATGGGCGCAAGTATCTAGTCGCCAAACAGCGTTTGGGGGAAATGCAGCGAATGCTTTGTGAGAGTTTACAGGCCATGCATCGTGATCGCCCAATGGAAGCGGGAGTGTTAGCAGTTGATTTAACCGGCCAGTTCAAGAGCGATTCGGCTCTGCTCTGTACACTCGCACTGTCCGAATTATTAAAAGAGGCGAGGGTCTGCATCAATAATGGGTATTTGAGCTTGGCTGGCCATCGGCCCACCCTGTCATCTCAGGTTCAGCAGCACTGGTTTTTATTCAGTAATATATTGCGTAAAGGGGGATTTCAGGTTCCACTGCTGTCTGAGATCGAGAAAGAGAGTGGCCTGAGCGGCAAACAGTTGTCGGCCTTGATAATACCGGCACTAAAAAGTGGCGATCTGATTCAGTTGAGCCCAAAACGGTATATGCTCGCCGAAACCAGAGAGGCGATTGAAACAGCCATAATGCAACTGGCCAACGCCCATGCTTGTTTTACGGTTATTGATGCAAAGACTCAGTTGGGACTTGGCAGAGGCCTGACAATTGAGATTTTAGAACACCTTGATTCGATTCACTTTACCCGAAGAAAAAATGAGGGGCGGGAACTGTTTCTTTAAAGGGCTTTTTGGAAAGACTGCTTAAATTGATAAGTGTTTCTTTCTGACAATGGAAGGGCGACGTCCCCGGTGGGGCGCCTGGTTTTCAAAACCAATGAGACGCTGATAAGGTGTTTGGTGGGTTCGACTCCTACCCCTTCCGCCATCTTTTTTAGAGAGCGCCCTTAACCGATAACACGAGGTTTGTTGTGTCGATAAATGAACTGGTTCAGTCACATCCTCTCAGTGAGGCCATCTATGAAGGCGTTTTAGAGACACCGCCATGGCATAGTTTACTGAAGTTGCTGGAGGACTATGTTTCAACAAAAAGTGCATCGCTAGTGATTAGGCGCCCGACAGAAGAGGGTCCCGGGTCAACAATAACACTCTTTGACAACCAAGATGCGCTGTTGGATTTTCAAACCAATAGCTATAAAGATTCACCCTTTGCTGAGTTGCCAGAAGGTCAGGTGTTTTGCTTGAGTGATCGAGTTACCCAGCGTGAACTGGAAGACTTAGATCATTATAAGTATTTTCTAAAAGTCTATGATGTAACCGATATCATGGGCTTTGATATATGTGACAACGACAATGATAACCATAGCAGGCTGAGGTTGCGCGTTGTTCGCATCGGCGATGAACCCAAATTTTCGGATGACGAAAAGCGACGATTTGCCACTATTATTCCGTTGATGCAAAAGTCGTTGACTATCTACTCTCGAATGGAGATCGGCGGCATTAGCCAAGAGATCTATCAACAACTGCTGTCGTCAATGGGGATTGCTTCTTTTATTCTCGGAGCAAACTATGAGGTGATGGCGAAGAATTATTTAGCTGAGCATGTGCTTAAGAATAAAGATGGTCTATCGATCATTGGCAAGAAATTAATCTGTGTTGATAAGGCGGATCAACTCACCCTGACGACTATGTGCGACACAATTCGTCAGAATATAGCTCAGGGAAATCGCCCACAGCTGACCGATAACTTTACCATTAATCGCCCGCAAGCCGGTTCCACATGGGGTGTTTTGATTCGTCCGGTCGACAGCGGTGATTTCATGGGCGCCGAAAATAACCCGGAACTATTACTGCTGTTGCGCGACTCCAATCGCCGTCAATTACCAACACCTAGTTTATTAATCGATATCTTTGGCGTGACCCTGGCCGAGGCGAGACTGACCCTAAAACTGCTTGAGGGTTTAAGCTTGACCGCTGCGGCTGAAGCGCTCGGTGTTTCTCGCAATACTGCGCGCACACAATTAAGCTCGGTTTTTTCCAAGACCAACCTTAACAGCCAGACACAGTTGGTAAAGTTAGTCTCTGATGTCTTAAGCGATCATTGGTTATAGGCGCTACAAAACATAAAACACGCCGCCCAAAAAGGCGTTTTCACCGGCTCCGTTTTAACTCAATTCATATAGGCCTGGCCGCCATCAAGGGCGATGCTTTGGCCGCTGATATAGGAGCTCTCTGGGCAGCAGAGTAGGGCGACAAAATCACCAATATCTTTTTCACAGTCGCCAACGCGACCAAGCGGAATGCTTTTCACAAACAGCTCAGCCTCTGCCGGTTGGTACTTTATCCATTTTTCCAACGCCGGAGATTTGGCATGGGGCAGGATATTGTTGGCGCGGATATTATCTGGCCCCCACTCAGAGGCAGCCGCCCGAGTAAGTGCGCGAATTGCATCTTTTTCCGCAGCATAGACACCGTAGTTGCTCATGTCCCAGCGCTTGGCCGCGCTACTGGCCATATTGATAATACTGCCACCACGAACTTTGAGGTGGGGGTGGCAGAGTTGCATCAGTTTTAGTGTTGCCATGGGGCCGGTTTGAAACGCCATTTGCACCTGTTGCATAGTTTGCTTGAGTAGCGGGCCAATGGAGGTGGTCACAGCATTGTTGACTAAAATATCGATGCGCCCAAAGCGCTCGATGGTTTTTTCAACCACTGCGTCGAGACTATCTAGCACGCTGATATCAGCTTGCAGGGCCATGGCGTCGACCCCGGTTGCGGCTGCGATTGCGTCGCAGGTTGTCTGGCATTTCTCCAGCGTACGGCCAACGGCAACCACGCGAACACCTTTTTTGGCCAGTGCGAGAGCGATGCCCTGGCCTATCCCTTGTCCGGCGCCGGTAATAATTGCAACATGGTCTTTTAGAGCAGTTTGAGTCATGGGGTTACCTTTATCTAAATCGTTAGTGACAGGTTGTCAGGTCTATTTTGTATTCGCTCAGATGCCTGACAAGCAGGCTAGTCATATCAATAAAACGGCTGCTGCTGTCTGTCAGTTTGGCGATATGATCGGCAAGTTGATCTGGGTTTTCTGCGTTAAAGAAAATCTCTGCACTGGTTAAAGCGCCGTCTGGAAAGTACTCTTCAACGAGCCCATCGTAATGAGCGCTATCTCTGGTTTTTGTCGCCGTAATAAGATGCTGCCTGTAACCGAAGGTCGATTGAGTGGCGCAGGCAATTGCGCCATGCTCTTGGTACCAATAATCCAGCGCATCGGCTTTCGCCCTATCGGCGCGCAGACGAAAAAGGCACACTTGCAGGCTGCCTGATGTTCGCAGCTCAGGGCTGGTTTGCTCGACAAGCGGAGGCGGCAGCACTACCTTTGAGTCGACGCTGTAGACTCCCAGGAGCGGCCAAGATGGCACCAGTCTTTCAATCTCGCTGCTCTCACCCTGAAGATCCAAGCTAAGCAGCGCCTTTAATCTGTGCCCCTCTCGCGGCCGCTGCCAGCGGCTGCCATCGGCCACCAAACTGTCAGCAACGGCTAAATGCGCTGAGACAATAGATTGACCGGCACCATGTCGCCGCCAGTGCTGCTTAAGCAGCGCTGCCAAGTCAGCGATATTATCGCTTGGCAGATGCTCAAACAGGCACTTGAGGGTGTAGGTCATCTTGATACTATCCACATTTGTTTAGTACCCGCACAGTTTGGCAAAGCGCTCGCGGTGAAAGCTGCTGTCTCCCAGTATTTGGTTACATACCCGCGACCGCTTGAGGAACAGGCCAATATCGACTTCGTCGGTAATGCCCATGCCACCATGCATTTGCACTGCTTCATTACTCATTTTTTGGTAGCAGTCGATAGCCAACACTTTTGCGTGGCTAGCCAGTTTAGCAACATCTTGCTGGCCCTGATCGATGGCCGACAAGCCTTTGTAGACAACACTTTGAGCAAGCTCTAATTGACAGAACAGCTGTGCACAGCGGTGCTGTAGCGCTTGAAAGCTGCCGATCTTGACGTCAAATTGCTCACGGTCGTTGAGGTAGGCGAGGGTTCTTTCTAATAGTTCGCGGGCACCGCCAAGCATTTCTGCGGCAAGTGCCAGCGTGGCGCGATCGAGAACCCCGGAAACAAAGTCCCAAGCCTGATCTGGTGCCCCGACAAATTGTCGGTGATCAACGGCCACCTGATCAAACTTGACCCTGGCAAAGTTGTGGCCGTCGACACTGTGAATGGCGTTAACCGTGACGCCGACCGCATCGCGCGGGACGAGTATTAATGAGAGTCCATCGATGCCTTTGGTATCAGTCGCAGTGCGGGCAAGAACAAGAAAGTCTGTGGCACCTGAACCATTGAGGACAAAGCTTTTTTCACCCTGGAGCACACCCTGGTTCAATAATGTTGCGGTTGCTCCCGGGTTAAAGCGCAAACCCTCATCGCAGGCAAAGGCGAGGGTGCGGGTTCCGGCGACAACCTCTGGCAGGACCTCTGTGCTGTGGTGGTCATCGGCAGCTTCAATCAGCGCCGCGCCAATCACGACACTAGAGAATATTGGCGTAGCGGTAAGGTGTCGACCGATCTCTTCCATAACGGCGCCGAGGCCCATCCAGCCGAAGCCAAACCCACCGTGCGCTTCGCTGAGGACAATGGAGGACACGCCGAGATCAACCAGTTGGCGCCACAGGCTGGTGTCAAAGCCCTGAGGCGTGGGGTTGTCGCGCAATTCACGTAGGGCGGAGACGGGCGCGCGTTGATTTAAAAAATCACGGATGGTGCTTTGGAGTAAGCGCTGTTCTTCATTTAAAACCATGGTTATGTTCCTTTTTCGCTCAGGCGGGTAGGCCGAGCGCGCGCTTGGCAATAATATTTAATTGAATTTCGGAGGTACCGCCGGCGATGGTATGGGCTTTGTTATAGGCCCAATTTTGCACAATATTATGCTCTCGGGGAGTGTGACTTTGCTCTTGCCAGCTAAGGCCGTGATTGCCGAGAATCTGTAGTAACAGCTCGTCTTTTTGTTGCATGGCGTTGGTGCCTAAATACTTTACTGTCAGCGGTAAACCTGGCTCNACCTGTTTGCTGCGGTACTGGAAAAACAGACGCTCGTTGAGGTATTCCAGCGCTTCGGCGGTCATCAGTTGATCAGTGATGCGCGAGCGTATAGTGCTGTCATTGAGTTTGCCGCTTTCGTCCATGCCAATATATTGTGTAGCTAGCTCAACGAGACTTTCATCTTCGCGCTGAACAATTGACTCCATGGTGGCCATCAGCTTGCGCTCGTGCTTGAGTAATTCCTTAGCCACTGCCCAGCCGTTATTGAGCCCTCCGACAATATTTTCTTTGGGGACTTTGACGTCATCAAAAAAGGTTTGGCAAAACTCNGATTCGCCACTGATNAGTTCGATCGGNGTGGTCGACACNCCGGCNGNNCGCATNTCNATCAATATAAAGCTNATGCCCTNNTGNTTNGTNCCGCTGGCNTCAGTGCGCACNAGAGCNAAAATCCAGTCNGCCTTNTCCGCNTGNGTGGTCCATATTTTNGTGCCATTGACNANNAAATGATCGCCCATATCCTCGGCGCGGGTTTTTAAGCTGGCAAGGTCTGAACCGGCTGCGGGTTCTGAGTAGCCCTGTGCCCAGCGAATATCACCGCGCACAATTTTGCTAAGGTGTTCTTGTTTTTGAGCCTCATTGCCATGCACCAACAGAGCGGGCCCAAGCATCCATAAGCCGAGATCGTAGAGCGGTGGCCGGCAATTCAAGCGCGCCATTTCTTTCTCTAAGACTTTTTCCTCATCGCTNGTTAAGCCGCCACCGCCATACTCTGATGGCCATGTCGGCGCGGTCCAGCCTTTGTCACGCATGCGTTCAAACCACAACTTGNGCGTCTGCGGTGGCGAAAACACGGTCGCGGCCGGCCCAGATCTGTTCGTCTTTAACCACTGGACGCCGCTGTGACGCCGGGCAGTTCTCTTCCAACCAAGCACGAGTCTGTTGTTGGAACTCTTCAATAGAGGACATAGTAACTCCTAGTTAGGTATATCAGTTCGGTTGCTTTGGCCGACCAATTGGGCCTTCAACAAGTCTTTAAGGTTGGCCAGATGCTCCTGTTCAAAGGGCATTTTTGGTTCCAGTGTGCAGTCGACGGCAAAGCCGGCTAAAAATCGGTGAGCAAAGCGAATGGCCTGGCTAATGGTTTGTTGGCTTTGTTCATTTGCATGGAAAAATGTCTGCAGCCACTCAAGACTTAGCGCACTGGCTTCTGCGGGCCTAAAGCTGTGCAAGTCGAGGGCCATATCTGTATCACGATGGGCCATCAGTATTTCCTGGAAGGCAAAATACAGGTCACTTTTGTAGTGCGCCCAAATCGTGTCGATATAACAGTCGATGCGTGTCGCTAGATCCCCGCGGTGTAGGGCCGGGCTATTGATCCGCTCGAGATAGACCCTGTAGGCACGCTCTAAAATAGCCTGCAGTATGTCGTTTTTGCCGCCGAAATGATGTTGCACGGCACCCCAAGTAATGCCAGCTCGAGCGGTAATGGCGCCGGCGGATGCGGCTCTCAGCCCTGACTCTCTGATAATGCTGACAACCGCTTGGATAATTCTGTCTCGCGTCGCTCTGGCTTTTTGCGCCTGCAGCGAGTTGCAGCGTTTATCCAACGGCATGGAAATCGCTTCAGCAGTCTGCATTGGCAGCCTGGTGATCGATAAACTGCTGTTTAATCTGTCGCTTTAGAGGCTTCTTGGTAGCATTGCGCGGCAGTGTTTGAGCGCTGATATGAATATGCTGTGGCACCTTAAAGGCGGCCAGATGCTTGCTGCAATAGGCCTGGATATCTGCGACGGTAAGAGGTGCTTCCGCACTGCAGACAACCGTTGCTGCGACTTCTTCACCAAGACGATCGTTTGGTATTCCAAAAACAGCGGCCTCTTGGCAGCCGTCGAGAGACAGCAGGCAGTTTTCAATCTCCGCGGGATAAATATTTTCGCCGCCGCGAATAATCATGTCTTTTACCCGATCGCAGATAACCAGTATGCCCTCGGCATTGAGATAACCCACATCACCGGATTTAAACCACCCCTCGAAAAAGTCATCGCCGGAACAGTCACCGCTTACATAAGACTCAATACAGGTAGGCGACTTAATCCAAATCTCCCCTGGCTCGCCATCGGCTACCGGTTGACCGGCTTCGTCGCGAAAACTGCTTTCGATAATCGGGCTGAGAAAACCCGCCGTGCCGGGAAACTGACTCATTAACGCGCCAGTGAAAGCTGCGCCGGTACCGCCAGTCTCTGTGAGACCCCACCCGGCACCAGGCATTGATTTGGGAAGTTTGCTTTTATAGAGATCGGCAAGCGCGGAGGGCGTCGCTGCGCCCCCGGCACTGATATTGCTAATACGACTCAGATTGAGTTTGTCTATATCCGGGTGCTGCAGCAAATCCAGCAACATGGTCGGTGCGCCCATCAGCACAGTAATGCCCTCATCTTCGATAAGGCGATAGGCTTCGTC
>JGI20156J14371_10001965_pt1 | contig 16657 bp, 15 predicted proteins | sample COG_06_FD_14371 | JGI IMG/M metagenome (IMG submission 14371)
AGGAATGGGAGCATTGACTCCGATTGGCAATACTCTAGATGAGTATTGGAACAATCTTATTAATGGGGTTAGTGGTGCAGCGCCTATTCAGCATTTTGATGCTTCTAATTTTAAAACACAATTTGCTTGTGAGGTTAAGGGGTTTGATGTTGAGAGTATCATGCATAGAAAAGAGGCTAGGAAACTAGACCCCTTTTCTCAATATGCTATTGCTACCGCAACTGAAGCAATGGAAGATTCTGGGCTAGACCTTGAAAAGGTAAATTTAGACAGGGTAGGAGTTGTTTGGGGTTCAGGAATTGGAGGGTTACAAACTTTTCAAGAAGAATGCTTCAACTTTAAGGATGGAGATGGAACTCCGCGGTTCAATCCTTTCTTTATTCCTAAAATGATTGTAGACATTGCTGCAGGCCACATATCTATTAAGTATGGTCTTAGGGGACCTAACTATGTTACTGTTTCGGCTTGTGCGTCTGCTACAAACGCCATGATTGATTCCTTAATGCAGATACAATTAGGTAAAGTTGACGTTATGGTAACTGGAGGTTCTGAAGCTGCAGTTAATATTGCGGGTATTGGAGGGTTTAATGCACTGCAAGCACTTTCTAAAAGAAACGACTCCCCAAAGACTGCTTCTAGACCATTTGATGCAACCCGTGATGGGTTTGTGTTAGGAGAAGGTTCTGGAGCTTTAATTTTTGAAGAATTAGAGCATGCGAAAGCAAGAGGCGCAAAAATTTATGCAGAAGTAGTTGGCGGGGGAATGACTGCTGACGCACATCACATAACAGCTCCACATCCGGACGGAATAGGAGCTTCAAGCGTTATGAAATTAGCATTAGAAGACGCTGGGCTGGACCCAACTGCAGTTGATTACGTTAATGTACATGGAACATCAACACCGCTTGGAGATATTGCTGAAACAAAAGCAATTAAAGAGGTATTTGGAGAACATGCCTACAACCTTAATATTAGCTCGACTAAGTCTATGACGGGTCACTTATTAGGGGCAGCAGGAGCAATCGAGGCTATTGCTTGTGTAAAAGCAGTTCAAGAAGATATTGTTCCTCCAACAATTAACTTTGAGCACGAAGACGAAAACATTGATTACACATTGAACTTTACATTTCACAAAGCAGAAAAAAGAACAGTTGATGTTGCATTAAGTAATACATTTGGTTTTGGAGGTCACAACACATCCGTGATAGTCAAAAAATACGTTGATTAAATAGTATATTAAGCTTGCTGTTCCATCGAAAATCAAACGTTAAAAATTCTCAGTTACAGTTATTTATTCGACAAAGTTTTGGGTTTAAACCCAAAAACATGGGCTTGTATGCTCAGGCATTTAGCCATAAATCTGTAGCAAAAAAAAACACCCAAGGATTAAAACTAAGTAATGAAAGGCTTGAGTTTTTAGGAGACTCCGTTATTTCAACAATTGTTTCTGAATATCTATTTGAAAAGTTTCCGGATGAGGACGAGGGATATCTCACTCAAATGCGCTCAAAGATTGTAAGCCGAAAAAGTCTGAATTCATTAGGAGAAGAGATAGGACTAGAGCCTTTCGTAAAATATTTGAAAGGTAACTTTCCCTACAAATCATTGTTAGGGAACGTATTTGAGGCACTTTTTGGGGCAATCTACCTAGATAAGGGATATAAAAAAGCAAAAGAAATATTTATTAAAAATATTCTTGAGCAACATATTGATTTAGAAAATTTGGAGGCAGTTAATATTGACCATAAAAGTCAGTTATTGATTTATTGTCAGAAAAATAGATTAGGGCTCGAATTTAAAACCCTAAAGGAAGAAACGATAAAGGGATCAATTAATTTTACTATGGGGGCGTTCGTTAATGGGGAGTTAAAAGGGCAATCAACCGATTTATCAAAAAGAGGTGCCGAACAAGCTGCTGCAGAAATTGCTTCACAAGAAATTATTTAGCTGTTTTTAAAAACCCTACTTCTTTTTTGTCTAGTATTCTCCATTTCCCTCGCGTAACCTTTCCTTTCTTAAGCCCTGCAAACTCAATTCTGTCTAGCTTCACAACATCATAGCCTAAATGCTCAAACATTCTTCTTACGATTCTGTTTTTTCCAGAATGGATTGCTACCAAAACGATAGTTTTTTGACCTGGAGCACCATTATATTCTGCACTATCAAAAACACTTATTCCATCTTCTAGCTCAACCCCTTCCGTTAATTTTTCCAAATCGACCTCTTCAAGAGGTTTGTCCAACACAGCTTCGTATATTTTTTTTACTTCATAGCTAGGATGAGTAAGCCTTTTGGTTAGTTCTCCGTCGTTTGTAAATAGCAACAATCCTGTAGTGTTTCTATCTAATCGACCAACTGGATAAACTCTTTCTGCGCAAGCTCCTTCTATTAATTCCATAACCGTTTGTCGATCGTGCGTGTCTGAAACCGTGGTGATATAGTTTTTTGGCTTATTTAGTAAAATATATTTAAAGCGCTCTTTTTTTAATCTTTTTCCGAGATACCGTACATCATCTGAATCACGGACTTTATGTCCCATTTCAGTAACAGTATCTCCATTTACCGTTATTTCTCCTTTCGCTATCAGCTTGTCTGCTTCGCGCCTAGAACACACCCCTGCATTCGCAATGTATTTATTTAAACGAACGTTTTCGGCAACCTCCTTATTCGTTTCCGATATATTTGAAGTCGTTTTTGATTTATTCGAGTGGTTTTTTCCTTTCTTATTTCCCATTGCCTAAGTCTAATGCGCGAATATCGGAAAGATTAACCGATAAAATTATAATGTTGGATAAAAAGCGCCCTCTAAATGCTTAATATCTTCCGACTTGTTCCTAATAATAATTGAAATGATGTCAAATCGGGCTTCACACTCAATATCATTTTTCATAATATATTCGTTGGCGGCATTAATAATCATTTTTTGTTGCTTATCAGAAACAAAACTTTCGGGGTCCCCATAATTATTAGAGCTTCTTGTTTTGACTTCAACAAAAACAATAAAGTCGTCTTTTTGTGCTATGAGGTCAATTTCAGCTTTTAAGTATCTCCAATTTTCTTCTAATATTGAGTAGCTATTTTCAAGTAAGTGCTCTTTTGCTATTGTTTCTCCCTTTTTCCCTAAAATATGTTTTTCTTCCATTGTTTTCTTTTGGTATGATACTTGTTTAGGGCGTGTTTATTATTAGTTATGATATAAATTTTTATATCTTAGTCGAACTTAAAAAGAAAATTACAATCATGAAAAATAATTTACGAAAAATTAGCCTTTCTATATTTGCTATTGTTATGACAACCACTGCAACTTTAGCGCAATTTGAAGGGGAAATAATATTTGAAAAAAACGTTGGGAAAATTCACGTTATCTACAAATACTTTGTTAATGGAAACGATATAAGGATTGAAGAAGTCAGTGAAGATGGAACAATTGATGGAATTCAACTGATGGATTTAGACACGAGAAAGACATATGCCCTCAGTCCAGAAAGAAAACTGTGGTTTGAGACTCCTAACAGAAGACCAGCAAACTCTTTGGATGTTGAGGTCAAGAAAACTGGAAAAACGAAAGAAATTTTAGATAAAAAGTGTTTTGAAGTAATTGTTACTAGTAAAACACAAGACAGAAAAATTATTTATTGGATTACAAAGGGAGATTATAAATTCTTTATTCCGATGCTAGAAACATTAAACAGAAAAGAAAATCAAGCTATGTATTATTTGGAGATAGAGGGAATGGAAAACCATTTTCCTATGTTAAGTACAGAACATGTTCTTTCCACTGGAGATGTTGTTTCAACCTTAAAAGCAGAAAAGATTGAGTCAAAAAAAATCAGCCCTGAAACTTTTATTATTCCAAAAGATTACGGCAAATTTGAAAGATAAATAGAGCTTCTTAACTTTTTTAAGGCCGTTTGAAAGAACGGCCTTTTTATTGTTCAAAAATTACGCTTGAAGGACCTACTATTAATTTCGCTTCTTTGTTAAGTATTAAAGCCCTATTGTCTTTTATATGTCCACAAGGAAAGTTGAAACAGATGGGGTAGTTATATTCTTGTACGGCTTCTTTGATTATCTCTACTGCTTGCTTTCCAAAGAGAATGTCATTATCATTCATTTCAGTCATTCCACCAACAATTAGTCCTGTAAGATTATTCAATTTTCCAGACAATTTTAAATTCCACATCATTCTATCAATATGATAGAGGTACTCATCTAGATCTTCAATGAATAATATTTTCTCCCTTGTGTCAATATCGTACTTTGTTCCGGATAGACTATAAAGCATAGATAAATTTCCGCCAATAATTTTTCCAGAAGCAATGCCCTCTCTGTTTAAAGAGTGTGTCTCAGCAATAATGGCATATTTCTGGCCAAACAAAGCTTTTCGAAATGTCTCTAAAGCTTCCTTCTTATTCGTTTCGAAGTTTACGGGCATTGTAGAATGCATTGACGCAATGTTACATTTACTGTTTAGATAATTATGAAGCCCTGTAACATCGCTATAACCACAAATCCATTTTGGGTTTTTGATTAGATTTGAAAAATCAACGCTTTCTAAAATCCTTACAGTTCCATATCCTCCCCTAAAACAAATTATTGCTTTAATTGAATTGTCGTTTATTGCGTCTTGTAAATCGCTTGCTCTTTGCATGTCGGTTCCACAAAACTGATTACTCTCTGCCCTCAAGTTCTTTCCTTCAATTACTGCAAGCCCCCACTTATTCAACACTTCTTTTGTGTGCGCTAATTTTTCTACATCAATCTTTCGAGCGGTTGATATTAGTGAAATCTTATCTCCTTTTTTGAGATTGTTAGGAAGGATTGAATTTTTCATGTATCGAATATATTATATCAAGAGTCAAAAAACTATCTTTGCGTTCGCAATTTTATGAATCAACTTGTGTACAAGTAAGTTATTAAATGAAGAATCCGAAAAGATATACCATTACAGCAGCCCTTCCTTATGCAAATGGACCTTTACATCTAGGTCATTTGGCTGGGGTTTATATCCCATCTGATATATACGCACGTTTTTTACGATCTAATGAAAAAGATGTCGCTTTTGTGTGTGGTTCGGATGAGCATGGTGCGGCAATTACATTGCGCGCAAAAAAGGAAGGAACAACACCACAAGCTATTGTAGACCAATACCATACAATCAATAAAGATGTCTTTAAGCAACTAGGAATAAGTTTTGATATTTATCACAGGACATCTTCCGACTTGCATAAAAAAACGGCTTCTGATTATTTTAAACTATTAGAAGCAAGGGGAGAATTTACAAAAAATACAACGCAGCAATATTACGACGAAGAATATAATCAGTTTTTAGCAGATAGATATATCACCGGAGACTGCCCCAAATGTAAAAATCCTGGCGCCTATGGTGATCAGTGCGAAAAATGCGGGTCGGACCTAAGTCCTTTAGACTTAATAAACCCTGTGTCTACATTAAGTGGAAATTCCCCAACTTTAAAAGAAACGTCTCATTGGTATTTACCAATGGATAATCATGAAGATTGGGTTAAAGACTGGATTAAAAATGGAAAATTAAACGGTGTTCAAGTCCATGAGCCTAAAGAATGGCGAAATCAAGTAATTGGTCAATGTATGAGCTGGATAGATTCTGGACTAAGGCCAAGGGCGATGACACGTGACTTAGATTGGGGCGTTGAGGTTCCTGTTGATGGTGGAGCTGGGAAAGTGTTATATGTATGGTTTGATGCGCCTATCGGCTATATTTCAGCAACAAAACAATGGGCTGAAGACACAGGAAAAAATTGGGAAGATTATTGGAAGTCCGCTGACACTAAGTTGGTTCACTTTTTAGCAAAAGATAATATCGTATTTCACTGTATAATATTTCCAATCATTCTAAAATTGTTAGGAGATCATATCCTGCCAGATAATGTTCCTGCCAATGAGTTTTTAAATTTAGAGGGAAAGAAATTAAGTACTTCGAGAAATTGGGCTGTATGGGGGCATGAGTATACAGAGGACTTTCCGGGACAGGAAGACGTACTTAGATATGTACTTACTTCAATCTCACCAGAAAATAAAGACAGTGACTTTTCATGGAAAGATTTTCAAGCTAGAAACAATAATGAGCTAGTTGCGATTTATGGGAACTTTGTGAACCGGTGTTTAGTTTTAACACACAAATATTATGAGGGTTCTGTTCCAGAAAGAGGAGAGTTAACGGAATATGATAAAGAAGTTTTAGAAGAATTGGCGTTAATCCCCTCTAAAGTCTCAAACGCTATTGAATCTTATCGTTTTAGAGAAGCGCAAGCAGAAGCGATGAGCTTAGCGCGTTTAGGGAATAAGTACTTGGCGGACACAGAACCTTGGAAGTTGATTAAAACAGATGGGGAACGTGTTAAAACAATAATGAATATAGCGCTACAAATAACGGCTAGCCTTACTATTGTATTTGAACCGTTTTTGCCTTTTACGAGCGCTAAACTAGCGTCTATGCTAGGAATAGATTTGTTAAAATGGCAGGCAGCCGGACAAGATGATTTAATGAATACGGGCCACGTTATCAATAAAGCAGAATTACTTTTCAGTAAAATTGAAGAGAACAAAATTGAAGAACAAGTAGCAAAATTAGAGTCGGCTACACAAGCAAATAGTAAATTCCCTCCTATGAAAGATGAAGTAACGTTTGACGATTTCACGAAAATGGATATCCGCGTTGGAGAAATCATCACGGCAGAAAAAGTAGAGAAAGCAGATAAGCTATTAAAGTTAACGGTTAATACAGGCTTAGATACTCGGACTGTTGTTTCTGGAATCGCGGAGCATTATTCTCCTGAAGATGTTGTTGGGCAAAAGGTGTCAATCCTAATGAATTTAGCTCCACGAAAGATTAGGGGTGTTGAGTCTCAAGGAATGATTTTGATGGCAGAAGATGATGAAGGAAAACTTTCATTTGTTGCTCCAACCAAAGACATGGATGCTGGAGGAGAGGTTAGGTAATGACTACTTCAAAAAGCATTAAATTTTAGGGGCAGAATAAATACATGTAGTTATCGTATTATAACAACTTTTTTAGACTGTACCAGTTGATTATTTTGAATTACCTGGATAAAATAAGTCCCCGCAGCAAATTGACTGCAGTCAATACTTTCCTTTTCGTTATAAACATTTTTAGACAGGACTATCTCCCCTAGTTGATTAAGAATGTGTATTTTGGAATTAGACGCCCCCTCTAACTTTATTTCATTTACAGCAGGATTAGGGAATATTGAAATTGTTTTATTCACTTCATTAACACCAACACTTCCCACAATAGCTGTGCGATATGTTACACCCCCTGTATAGCTGTTTTGGTACACAAAATGAAAAACTCCATCTGCAAAAACAAGATCAGGATTAGATTGGCTTCCAAGTGATTGTGCATTTAGAAGTGTTAATGAATCAAGTTTTGAATCTCCATTAAATGTGTAAGCGAAATAACATTCTTGGCCTGGAGAACCAGAAATATATTCCTGATAAACAACACCAATGGTGTTTCCTTCTCCTGCAATTCTAGGGTAATTTTGTCCTCCTTGCTGGACCCCTGGCATCCCCCAATTAGTGGTGCTATTTGCATTCGATTTATCCACTGTAGTAATCATTGCTTTTGAGGTTCCTGATGCCCCTGTCATCCAGACCATATAGAAGCTGTTGTTAATAAAAGCTCCGTGTGCTCCGCTTGATGGACACACACTTACAAGCCAATCGGCATCGTCTACATCACCTCCAATTGGAAAAGATCCTCCACCGTCTGAAGAAAAGGAAGCCCACATGTCTCTTAAATTAGCGTTATTGTCTCTAAACAAAAGTGCCTGGTCGGATCCGTTTAATATAATTTCAGGAGGGCAGCAGTCACACACCTCTGTTCCCGATAGCGCTTCACTACCGTTAATTGGTGTTTGCCAAGTTATTCCTGCGTCAGTGGAGTTGGAAACAACATAGCGAGGGTTAATCCAATTCGCATCGTGAGTCATATAACTTACCGCAATATCTCCACTTACGTTACTTCCAATTGAAGCAAATCTGTTCAAGCCAGTATACCCACTAATATTTACTGTATCCGCAAAAGACACTCCTCCATCCGTTGACGTTACGCTATAAACATCAAATCCAGAATTTAATTCCGCATCATAAATAACCCATACCGAATCACCTTTAGCTGCAATATCTGGGCCTGTCCAAGTAGCTGTATAGGGATTTATTCCTGATGGGCTTACCGAAATAGGCGTGGAAAATACTCCGCCACTTAATCGCGAAACATATACGGGTTGACTCCCTGTTCCACCTCCCCATACAACCACTGGAACATTATTTGAAGCCAATGCGATTCGAGGCCGAAGGTTCCCATAACCACTTGCAACTTCTGTTTCGGTAGACCAAAACAATTCTTGCGAAAATGTGTAACTCGTGAGAAATAATGCAACTAAAGTAATGGAAGCTTTCATATTGAATAACTTATTGTTTTTCCAAATATAGCAATAAAAAAAGGGGGGGGTTGCACCCCCTAAGTAAAACGCAAACTGCAGCTCATGATCAAAAAAATAATCGGGCAAAATTGAAGTCGTGTTCTCTGCGTTTGACTTGTTTTGAGCGCATGGAATTAGCCCTAAAAAAGCACCGCTATAACTAGCAAAAGCTTACGCATTTCACGATTTGTCTCAAAAATAATTTAAAGATGAATCAGTTTTTACCAAGGTTTAAGCTAGTTATATTTTATCAATGTTCCGTTTCGATAAAGTAAATAGTCTCTATTTCATAGCTTCTGTCATTTTTAGCTGTACCTTACCACAAGATTTTTATTCCCTTTATTAGACAAAATAAATTAAAGATTAAACAGCGATGAAAAAAATAGCAGCAATTTTAGTGATGTTAACTTGTATGGCAGGATGCTCTCTAGAAGGAAGAGATTATGCCGAATATAAAGTGTTATCACCAATGGAAGAATGGTTAAGAAAAGACATAATAGAATTTAAAGTTCCTATCGTAAAAGAAGATCAGGAATACAACATGAGTTTAGCATATAGGTATGTTGTTGGGCATAATCATGAAGTAGTTAAAGTTAAAGTAACTGAAACCAGCCCTAGCGGCATAGAAGAATCTGTTGAGCATGACTTAAATATGTTAGATGAAAATGGTTATTACAAAGGAGATGGTTCGCTCGGCATTATAGACACTGAACATTTGATAGTAGCCAATAAAATATTTAAGGAAATGGGTACGTACAAATATAAAATTGAACACATGATGCCAAATAATCCTATTGAATTTGCCGTAGAAATAGGGGTGATTTTAGACCAAGTAAAGTAACTATAATCCGACTACTTAATTATCCGTTATAATAAATCTTCTCTTAAAACAAAACCCTTTAAACGCAATCGTTTAGCCTTATTGTTGCCCGTGGCATGAAGCTTGGATATTGCTCTTGGAATAACTGAACAGACATCAGCTTTAAAAGTGAGCCATTAAAACAAACGCATGAATGTATTCTTAACATACCTTATTATTGGATTTTTAGCGAGTAGTCCAACTGAAGAAAAAAAAGTGACCCGAAAAATTTCTGGGACAATAACCACTTCCGGAAGTTACTGCGGTGGTGTTGCTCCTTCGAATGAAATGCTTCAAGATGCACAAGCTAAAAGACCTATGAGTGGTTTTATGGTCTATGTGAAAAAGGGAACAGAGAACAAATTATTGTCCTGTATTGTTGACAGCACCTACACAGACTCCAATGGAAACTACTCATTCGACTTGCGCCCAGGGAAATATATTCTTTTGCAAAAGGAGCAATTAAATAAAGCCGTTTATAAAACGTATGAAGCTTCCAAATGGCTTCAAGCAGATGTTGAATGTATGAAATTATGGTGGGAAAAAGGGCTATCAACTATAACCGTTGAAAATGAAAATATTGACAGTTTAAATTTTCATTTTCAGAAACGATGTTTTATCCCTATAGGTATTCCTTGTTTGAGATATTCTGGTCCTTATCCTCCTTGATTTAATTATCTCCTTAGCCTTTCTTAATCATTTTTATCCAGACCTCTCTCCCAGATCGAGGCTCAATAGAATTGTAACATGAACCCATTATTTCAATTTCAAAATAGGGATTAAAATAACCTATATACTCCTTTATTGTTCCCCCGTAAGGCGGGTGGTCTTCATTTAACGGAGCGTTGAATAGAAGCCCTACCAATTTTCCTTCCGAGTTGAGTAGCTCGGCCATTTTCTTTGCGTATGCAGATCTTAGATTTTTGTCGATAGCGCAGAAAAAAGTTTGTTCGACGATTAAATCAAACGTGCCGGTTAGTTTAAAAAAATCTATATTGAATAACTGATTAGATGGAAAATTCGGAACTCGCTTTTTAATATTAGCAATTGCAAAAGGAGAAATATCAACAACAAAGACATTTTTAAACCCGTTGCTAAAAGCGTATTCCGCTTCATGGCTATTGCCTCCTCCAGGAATTAATATTGATAATTCTTTATTATTTAATTGATTAAAATACGCTTCAATTGGGGTAGAAATTTTTCCTAAGTCCCACCTTGTATCATTGTTTTGATAACAATTATTCCAATACTCTTCTGTCAATTTCATGCACTAATATGTTAATCGTTTACTACAATTCTAATAATAAAAACTGTTTCAGCCTAAAACAAAATTTTATACTGCATAATTGGAAGCATTCCAATTTGGTATCTAGTTAAAATCGACTGTGCTGAAGCATCATATACTTGGTTAAATACATTTTTACTATTTGTTGCGTTTTGCATTGTAAATGCCCATTCTTGCGTAATCTTTTTACCATTTAATTTATATCCTATTTTAATGTCTGTTCTAAAATATTCAGGATGCTGAGGAGCAAATGCATTGTCATAATCATAAACTGCAGTGTTCTGATTTTGACTTTGTTCCAAGTCTATTGGAATGTAGCGTTGGCCTCCATTTAAGGTAAACTTAATGTCGAGCAATAGAGAACTCTGCTTTTTAGACGGTTTTTTAGATGTAAAATAAAACTCTTTCCCAACTAAAACGTTCATTGTATAGTTTCCGTTAAAAGCTGTGTTTCTTTCAAGTCCATCGACACCTTTGTAGGTTGAGTTATATAGTGACCCCGTAAACAAATAGTAGAAGCCATTGTTTAAAAACCTTTCGACCGTAAGTTCTAGTCCATAGTTTGTCCCCGTACCCTCGTTTACTAATGTATCTGGGAATGCTAAGTCGAAATTAGCTCCAAAGTTTAGTGTGCTATACTGTGGATACCTGTAGCTTACAGGAACGTTGTCCAATAGCTGATAATACGACTCTATTTTTAGCCTTGCATGTTTACCTAAACTTCTATCGTATGCTACAACAAAATGATTACTTCGAACCATTTTCAACTCTTTGTTTGGAATTACAGCTTCTCCTTTATCATCAAAAACGGTATTTCCATAAATATCTGTTTGCTCTCTAAAAAACAGTCTGTTTGGGGGTAATTGGTTGTGTAATCCATAGCCTGCACTAATGGTATTTTTATCATTGTATTTGTATTTAATTCCTAGCCGAGGTTCAATAGCAAAAGTGCTGTTGTAGATAAAATATTGACTGTGGACACCTGTGTTTAACGTTAGGTCTTCGTTTACTCTAAATTGCCACTGGACAAAAGGCTGAATAAAATAGGTGGCGCCATCGTAGTTGGTCAGCTTTCTCCATTGGGGCTGTATAATAGTATATGAATTTGCGAATGGATTAAACGCGCTATCTAGCCTCTGGTGAATGCTGTCCTGCAAATGGAAGAATTTTCGTTGATTATACACCCCCACTTTTAAAACGTTTCTTGCGTTGATTTTTTGATTGAAAACGATATTAATTGATTGTTTGCCTTCAAAACTATTGTTTCTGTAAAATGCATTGTAATTGCCGTTAGTGGGATTTAGCGTATCGTTGATTATATCATTTGCTGTAGCATCAACAGCAAGGCTTGTTTTAAGAAATGCTTTGTCATTAAACCGATATGTATTGGATAACGAAACTACTCCTATTCTTGATTTAAAAACAATGTCTTCTCCGCTATCGGTAAATAAATTTTCTTCTCCTTCCTGTTCACTATCTAAAAATGAAGCTTCGCTAACTCCTCCCACAGCCCATAAAACAGTTCTCCCTTTTTTGTTTGGAAAATTTAACTTAAGCATTGCGTCTTGATAACCCGGAACAGCTGTTCCTGCTCCAAAATTAAGTCCCATTTTTTTAAATAGACCAAGCGTAGAATAGCGGTAACTTGCAATATAAGATGAGTATTTCTCTTTGTTAATAGGTCCTTCCGCTGTAAACTCTAACCCATTAAATCCAATCTGGGACAAGAACTCATGTTTCTCATTGTTTCCATTTTTCAACTTCAAATCAAAAACTCCAGCCAAAGCATTTCCATATTCTGCCGGGAATGCTCCAGTCATGAAGTCAGAGTTATCCAAAACATTGTTGTTTAATATACTTATTGGGCCCCCTGTAGTTCCGTTTAAAGCAAAATGATTGGGGTTTGGTATATCTACATCTTCAAGTCGATACAAAACGCCTGTCGGTGAGTTTCCCCGAATTACGATATCATTTCTGCTATCATCTGCGCCTTGAACACCCGCAAAGTTTTGCGCCATTCTAGCCACATCATTTAAACTTCCTGCGTATCGCTGGGTTTCTTCAATGGAAAAAGTTCGGGCACTAACCGTTGCCATTTTATTTACGGTTTTGTCTTTACCTGGTCCAGATTTAACCACAACTTCGTTCATAATAATTGATTCTTGAATCTCAATATTAAGAATGAGTTCTTTTCCAGAAGTAAGTTCAATATTGGTTAGTGTTTTTGGTTCATATCCAACATAGCTTATTTTAATATCGTGGCGGCCAATTGGAACGTCACCAACTTTGAACCTACCGTCAAAATCTGTAGCAGCCCCTTGCATAGGTTTAACTGAAGTAATAATTATATTGGCTCCTGGCAAGGGAGATTTAGAATCTTTATCAATGACGACGCCTCTAATGTTTTGTGTTATCTGCGCTTGTCCAAAAAGCGAAAGCATAACGAGTAATATTGTAACAATATTTTTCATTTCTTATTTTTGATGGCACAAAGAAACAACCGATCTTCTTCAAAAAAAACTAAAAGGTACGAACGGCTCTGTTTTGGGACGAAATGAAGTGCTTGGGACGAATGGTAATATTACCTCAACAATGAAACAAGCGATTTAAAATGAGCTGATTGCTTTCTAGAAACGGGAACAGAATGTTCCACGTTTTCAAAATGTATCTTGTACCCTTGGGCTGTTCCAGAAACTTTATCAATCTTATTAAAATTAACAATATAGCTACGATGTACACGAACGAAAAATGACAGTTCTTTTAAGCTGTTTTCTATAGAGCTTAAACTGCCCCTAAGAAGTTCCTTCCTGTAGTTATTGTCCTCGTTTACATGAATTTCACAATAATTGCTTTCTGATTTAATAAATAATATGGAATGGTCAAGGAATATAAATTCCTCATTTTTTCCTTCGCCTTTCAATATTATCTCTTTCGTAAGGGAGCTCTTAGATTGTTTTAATTTGTTAATCTTTTCCGATTCTGCTTTGTACTTTTTTAATAGTCTTGTTTGGTTATACAATACCACAAAAATTATGGGCATTACTCCTATTAAAAAAGTGATACTAATTGAAAGAATAAAATTATTGAAGGAGTACACGTCACTTTTTTCAACTGAAATTTGACTGGATGCAGCATAAAAAAAGTTGACAAATCCAATCGTAAATACAATAAATGATAGGTGAACGATCTCTTTTAATACAGTCCAATTTGTGTCGTTAAAATAGTTGGTGAAAAACTGCGGTAAAATTGCTGCAATAAAGAATGAAACCACAAATGTTATTAACCCATATCCTAGCGACACATAGCCTGAATAGTTAATTAAAGAGTCGAACGGTTTAAATAATAATAAAAAAAAGAAAATAAACGCGCCTGCTAACAATGAGATAATCAGATTGTTCAAAATCTCTTTATTGCATGGGTATGGTTTTCTTAAAATCTCTAACACAAGTACAAAAATAAAAAGCCTCTAGCAAATATTTGCTAGAGGCTTTACAATACAATTAGTAGTCTTTTTATTTATTGAAAGACATTGACATACTAGTTCCTTTTGCCATTGCATCAATATCAAATTCTCCTGGAACCATACCCATTGCTTCCGGCATCTGCTCTTTAACTTGAGCTATTAAATCTTCTGCCGTAAGCGCAAGTGTTAACTTATCCGCCGAGACACTTTGAACATTTAAAGCCATCTTTCCTTTTTGGCCTTCTACTTCCCCTTCTATAATTAATTTGTCTCCTTCAAGTGACCAATCAAAAGAAAAAGTTTCATCTTCATCCTCATGTGACAATACTAACTTACCATCTTCTTTAAATTCAAAAGTAACAGATTCCGATTCCTCAGATGCTTCTGAAAGCATTTGACTTTGTTGCTCTTCAATTGCTCCTCTGAAGGCTGCAAGACCATCTCCTAGTGTCAAATCCAACGAACTAGGATCTGCTTTCCATGCTCCTACTAATTCAGCTGAATCAGTGCCACCGCATGAAACCAATACTAATGCTGTTAAACCAACTGCCAATGTTTTAAATACGTTTTTCATTTTAAATTTGTTTTTGTTTTTGTTTATTTTACAAATGAAAACGATTCTGTGTAATAAAACAATAATTCGTATAAAAACTTGATAAACAATATAGTTTTAATGGTGTGATAGTATTTATTAGCTTTGTAACATGAAAAGAATTGGAATTATTGGAGGAGGAAGTTGGGCGACGGCAATTGTGAAAATGCTATCGAACAATAGTGATTCATTTACTTGGTGGATGCGAGATGAAAACCAAAAGGAACATGTTATCCAATATAACCATAATCCGAAATATCTGCAGTCTGTGGTTATAAACAATAATATTGTAGCAGCTACAACGAATCTAAAATTGACAATAGAGGAAAATGATATTCTTATAATAGCCACACCTTCTGCTTTTATAGATGAAACATTTTCAGAGTTTTCAAAAAAAGACTTTAATGATAAATATATTATCTCGGCGGTAAAAGGCATAATACCGCAAACAAATGAGATTCCTGCGGATTATTTCAACAATAAATTTGATGTTCCGTTTGACAACATTGGAATCATCAGCGGACCTTGTCATGCGGAAGAGGTCGCCTTGGAGAGACTATCCTACTTAACCATTGCAAGCCCAAACAATACATTAGCCAATCAAATCGCCAACAACTTATCATGTCGTTATATTAAGTGCTCTATTTCGGATGATCTAATGGGAACTGAAATATCTGCGGTTCTGAAAAACGTATATGCTTTAGCGGGTGGAATTTGTCACGGACTGGGTTATGGTGATAATTTTCAAGCGGTATTGATGAGTAATGCCATTCAGGAAATTTCTCGTTTTGTGGATGCTGTTCACCCCATTCATAGATGTAAAATCTTCAGCATACTTGGGAGATCTATTGGTAACTGGCTATTCGCTATACAGCCGAAATAGAACTTTCGGAAATATGATAGGAAAGGGATATTCTGTTAAGGCCGCACAACTCGAAATGAACATGGTTGCAGAGGGTTATTATGCAACAAAATGCATAATGGAAATAAACAAGAAATACCAAGTGGAGCTACCAATAACCAAAGCTGTATATCATATCTTATACGATAAAATCTCGGCTTCAGTTGAAATGAAAATTTTATCTGATAGTTTAAGTTAAATAAATGCTTGCCATTATCTACATATACTTACATTTCATAGTCACTTTTTTATCTTCTTTTCCTAGAACAAAACTAAATTCTTTGAAATGAGGCTTGGAATAACCTACGTGAAAATAATTTGAAAAAGCAAAGCCCTCTTTAGGAAATAAATATTTGTATTTCATTTTCCTATCAAAATCTTCATCATCTAAGAGGGCAATTCCATAAACCCCGGGATCCAAACCTTCAATAGTTGTAGTTACCTTCCCGTTTTTTAACTTTGTTTTTAAGACTGTTTTTTTCAGAACGGCGCTTCTGTTTTGATAGTCAATATCGTTGGTATAAATACCAAGTAACAAATGTCCATTGAAACTGCGCACATCGGTAATTTCTACTAAAACAGTTTGTGCAATGATAGAGGTAACGAAATTGCAGCTTAATAAAAAAACAAATACACCAATCTTCATATTTACAAAACTAAAGTAATTGAGGTTTATTGCTAAAAAATTGCTCCAAACGACAAAATTCAGGAAAATATTTAGCCATTTTACCTATTCCACTGAATATCAGTTAATTAACAGCCGATTCACAGGGCGCGTTTAAATTAATTATCTTCAAGAATTAATGACAGCACATGCCCCAATAGACAAAGGCTCTTTAAATCGCTTTTAAATGTCTTTTTGGTGCTTAATGACATAAACCTGACTTGAATATTTGTTATTTTTTGAATTCGCAGCAAAATTCGATTTCAACCCATTCACAAAACCTGAGAAAATATTTCCTCCTTTATATTTTTCTGAAATCATGCTTATGTAATATGCATCATATTTCATTGGCAATATTTCAACAACCTCCATACCGTGTTTAGCAAACAGCTGCTTAACATTATCCG
>JGI20156J14371_10001972_pt1 | contig 16627 bp, 14 predicted proteins | sample COG_06_FD_14371 | JGI IMG/M metagenome (IMG submission 14371)
TGACTTTCGCCGGTGCCTCGACACTCCATTAAAATGATCTGATAGCGATCTTTTAAGCGCTCAGCAACGGGCATCCAGTTCACTCTAGAGGCGGTATAGCCGTGGTGCAGCAATAAAGGCTCGCCCTGGCCCATGACCTCATACCACAAGTCGGCGTTGTTGATGTTCGCGATGGACATGATCGCCCCAAATGATTTATAAGCCGTGATCCTGTGCGTTTTACAGGGTTAGATCAAGTACTAAGAATCTAATTGAGCTTCCTCGGGCTAAGACTCAGATCAAGACTTGATATCGCTTTGAAGACGATACCGTCAAAGGCTAGGTGATGGATGGCGGAGGTAAGAACCCTATCCTGCTGCTTGTTGTTAAAGCCGATAAGCTTGTAAGGCGCGTAAACGATGAAAAACTGGATTCATTTTGGTGGAATGAAGCGCGAGGGCAAGCGGGCAAGCGGGGGCAAGGCGTATTGCTTATTGGCGGAGGGTCGGCAAAACCGGCATTGGCTAATTTAGTCGGCGCGCTGCAGAGCGGTATCTTACAAAGGTCGGTTCAATGGGGTCAGGTATTGTTGTTTGGAAATATAAATAGCTAATAAACAGTAGGTTAGAAGCGTATCCTTTATATTTATTTGTTTCTTAAAGGTAGTCTGAGGTGCATAATAAAACGGTACAGAACTGAGTTTAGAAAGTCTCTTAGGTAGACCTGACATCTGCGAGGGCGCTTGAAGCTATTTGGAAAAAAACAAACCGTAATGACTGGCCAAGTGGGTCTAGCGTTTAGTGGGCAAGATTGGTCCGTGATTTGGGCCGACCCGACGCGAGACATAGGACAACTCCGACATTGGGAAGTGTTGTCTGAAGGCTCCGATGTGAATGCCCTAACCTTGCGTCAAAGAGTCGCTGCACTCGGCCTGGAAGGATTGCCTTGTTTCTGCATCTTGGACTCATCGGACTACAATCTACAGTTGGTCGAGGCACCACAAGTGCCGGATGACGAGCTCAAGATGGCAATACAATTTCAGCTTAAAAGTGAAGTGGCCGTACCATTAGATGAGATCGAGCTGCAATTGTTTCAGGTGCCTGAGGGTGCCTACTCCAACCAAGGAAAAATGTATTACGCAGCAGCCGTTGAGCGCCGAAGAGTTATTGAGATTCGTGATCGAGTCTTAGCCGCGGGCCTAGAGCTCAAAAGTATTGGTGTTCGCGAACTCGCTTTTAGGAACTTAGCCTTGACCCTAGGTGATGATAGCAATGGCCTTGCGAGCCTGGAGGTGCGTGCTGGCGTGGCTAAGTTGAGTTTATTGAAATCTAGTGAGTTATTTCTGTGTCGAAATTTAACCACTACTATTGACCACGAAGCCATGGCCTCGCCCGACTGGCGGAATACCTTCGATCGGTTGGTGGTTGAGTTGCAGCGATCACTAGATTACTTCGAGAACCAAATGGGGCAGGGACAAATACTCAATCTTGTTCTCGCACCGGTGCCGGGGTTAACCAATCAGCTGGTAGAAGAGCTCAATCGAGCGATGATGATCTCGGCAGAAGCTTTGGATGTGAACAAGGTTTGGGGGTCAGGCACGCTGCTGAGCGCACAAGACCAGCATGACTTGTTGTTTTCTGCTGGCGCTGCGCTAACGGGTTGGTCAACATCATGAATCAGGACATTAATTTTTACACACGAGAATTCCGGCCGCGGTTTAATTGGCTAAGCTTGAACTTATCATTGGGATACTGCGGGGTATTGATCCTTGTGCTCATGGTCGTTAGCTTGCTGGAGGTGTTTGGTCAAAGACAGGTCATGAGTGCGTTATCAGAAATCGAACGTGAGAATCAGGAGTGGCAAAGTAAAATCGCTGGTCTACAAGCCATCATCACAGAACGCGCCAAGGACCCGGCACTTGAACAAAGATTAGCCGAGCTTGAAGGGTTTCAGAAGGACAAGTTGTCCTTACAGAAGTTTTTGAACCAAGGACTCTCCGGAAATGTGGACGGCTTCTCCGCACATTTTTCAGACTTGGCCCGATATCATATTGAGGGGCTTAGGTTGACGGGGGTTGATCTAAGGCAGGGTGGTCAGACGTTACGGCTGGACGGCGAAGTTTTAAGCGGGGAATTAGTCACTCGCTACATTGCGGCGCTCGGCCAGAGTGAAAACTTTGTTGGCAAATCCTTTACGAATCTGGAGATGAGCCTCATTGGTACCAGCAGTGAGGGCGAAGCGGGGGTGAATCTGGGGCGGGGTTTGCTCAGATTTACGGTCGAGACCGAGCAGGAGGCTAAAGGTGAACGCTGAACGTTGGACAGAGTTCAGTCGACGCTATGCGCTGCGACCGTTTCGAGAGCGGCTTGTGCTAATCCTTGCGGCGCTTTTCGGTCTAGTGTTTGTGTGGAATGATTACTTACAAGAATCACTGGTCCAACAAGCAGCCTCGGATCCTAAGCGTTTGAACCGCTTCGCCCAGGACAATGTGAAGCTCGCAGAGCAACATGCCGAACTTACATTTCGTGCCAAAGCAGACCCTAATACGTTGCTGAGAGCTTCGATCGAGCGGCTTCAAGTCCAAAACCAACGACTGGATGAAGACATTCGAAATTCTTCGGGGCGACTGGTCGACCCGACCAGGATGGTGTCGGTTTTGAGTCGCGTGCTCTCAAAACAAAATGACGTTCAGTTGATGGCAATGAACAACCTGCCGTCAGAAAAATTGGTGGTGCGTTCGACAGCACTGGCGCGGGGGAGCGCGCTGCAAATTTACAAACATGGATTGAGCTTTGAGGTAAAAGGACGATATCTAGCGATTATTGAATATTTGGAGGCGCTAGAGGCCTCTGATGCGGGATTTTATTGGGAGGATGCACGTTTTGCAGTTGAGGAATATCCATACGGCACGCTGTCAGTAAAGGTCTTTACGTTAAGTACTCGCGCAGAGTTGTTAGATGTTTAAGGTGTTGAAAGGTCTTATCGGGCCGGGACTCCTGATGTTCGCAGTGCTTGCCCCGGGCGATGATTTGGATTCGCTAAAGGATCCAACCCAACCCTTACGAGGCAGTGTTAAGCAGACATCCGATGGGGACTCCGTTATGCTTACAGCGGGCTTTATTGACGGTTTTGCCTCCTATAAGGTCGCCTCGATTCTGGTGAGCCCCAGCCGGAAAATAGCCATTGTAAATGGCGAGCAAGTGCAGATTGGCTCAGTGGTTGATGGCGCGAGTGTGGTCGCCATCGAACGAGACAGCGTATCCCTTTCGGTAAACAATGAAACTCGGCAGATCTTCATGAACGACGGCACGTTAAAGCAGGAAACGCCATGAGTCAGAGTATAACAAGAAACACCTGGCTCGGCGGTTGCGGGCAGCCGCCAGCAGTTGCGTTCCTGCTGCTTGGGCTCGCGGTATTGCCAGGCTGTCAAAGCCCCAGTCAGTACCGCGCCTATGATCGGGAAATTTTGAGCTCTGTGGAAACCGAGCTGGTTGAAAGCCGAAACCAAATGCGAACTCAAAGTGGGGTGATCCCACCTGAGAACGTTCTGGCGGCAATGGTGCCAAGGCTCGATCTCAGTGCCGGTTACGAGGGTTTGAGTGAAACGCGATTTGATTTCTCGGTAAAAGATGCGATGGGTATTCGCGAATTTTTTGCGTTACTCACGGCAGGCACCGACCACAGCGTCGTCATTCACCCGGATGTATCGGGCGAGATCTCGGCGCTGGATCTGAAAAATGTCACAGTTGCACAAGTGATTGATCAGGTATCGGAACTGTATGGTTATGCGATTTCAGCAGAAAACGGCATCTATCAAATTCGACCCGGTGGGCTGCAAACCCGTATTTTTAAACTGAATTACTTAAATGTAACTCGACAAGGCACATCCAGTATGTCGGTGTCCTCAAGCGGCATGTCTCAAGATGGTAGCGGGGGCGGGCAAGGTAGCGGTGGTCAAGGTATTGGTCAACGCGGTAGTGGACAGCAAAGTGGTGGACAGCAAGGTGGTGGACAGCAAGGTGGTGGACAACAAGGTGGTGGTCAAGGCGGTGGCGCCAGTCTGAGTACCGAAACCGAAACGGATTTTTGGAAAGACTTAGAAGCCGTGATTGGCAACATTATCGGTCTGGCGGGTAATCAAGTAAGTGGCGTTAATGGGTTAGGGCGGGACGCGCCGCAACGCTCGGTGATCATCTCGCCCCATACCGGTATGATTTTGGTTAAAGCCTACCCCGAGGAGCTTAAGCAGGTAGCAGCCTTTTTAAAGGCCTCGCAAGAAGCGCTGCAGCGGCAGGTGGTGTTAGAAGCGAAAATTCTTGAGGTGGAATTGAACGAATCCTTTCAGGCCGGGATCAACTTGCAGTCGCTGTATGATGGGAGTTTGGATACGGGGTTAACCCTGGAGTCGCTCATTGAAAGTGGAAATCGAACGTCTGTCGAATATGGCTCGACAGCGAGTGCGACAGGCTCGGCGGGTCGCCCCTTAACGGTGAACATGAACTTTTCAGATTTTGGCGGGGTGATTCGACTGCTGGAAACCCAAGGTAATGTGCAGGTGATCTCCAGCCCTAGGATCTTAACGCTCAACAATCAAAAGGCGATCTTTAAAGTTGGCGAAGAGGCGTATTATTTAACGAACTCCAATACCGTAAGTTTTGGCGCTGGCATTGAGCAAACCACCAACCAAAATAGCAACCTAGAGCCGTTCTTCTCTGGGATCGCGCTGGACGTGACGCCTCAAATTAGCGGGGAAGGCAATATCATTCTCCACATCCATCCGATTCTGAGCGACGTTAAAGAGGATTTGAAGATTATCAATGGGCAAGAGTTCCCGCTGGCCAATAGCGCAACCCGCGAATCCGACACCATCGCGCGGGTCCGGCATGGCGAGGTCATTGTGATCTCAGGCTTGATGCAAACCCGCGCATCGGGGAGCAAGTCAGGGGTGCCGGGGGTAAAAAAAGTGCCGGTTCTCGGAGCGGCTTTGGAGCAAAAACAGCGCGAAACCAAGAAGACCGAGTTGGTAATTTTATTGCGTGCGCTGGTCGATCAAGATCGCGTCATGGAAACGTTACTGGATGAATCGGTTGAGCGGGTACGGAACATGCGGCGGGTGATCGATCCTTACTATCAGGGAATGCAGCCATGAAAAAGACGCAGAGCGTGCTTGGCGCGTTGTTACTGAATTGTTGTCTCATTTGGCAAGTGAGTGCCGCAAACGTGGCCGTATTGCGGCCCGCAGCGCCAGACCGAACGGACTTTTTGGCAAGTTTTGGTGGTATAAACGGGCAAAAATCGAGCATGCCTGAGACCGATGCTACAATGGTAAAACCTGGTTTTGCGCTGCAGAGCCCCGTCAACTTTGAAGCCGAAATCGTCGATAATGAAGTGCGGATAGCCCGCGCCAGAAGTCTTCGAGAAGAGGATCTGCGCTTAAGTCGTGAGGCAATCCGGCAGATTGAAATAGGCGAGGCTGAATTGGTGAAAGGAGATTTGATCAATTTTATTCAAGCGCAACCGCTCGCGCACGAAAGCCGGCAAGTTTTGGTGATGCTGTTGATGAAACAGCGAAAAACGGCTGAGGCCATTGGGTATTTAGCGGAAGGCTTGCGTCTGGCACCTGATTTAACAGTCTTTAAAAAACTGTACGCTAGAATGCACCTAGCCGCTGATCCCGTAGGCGCGCTTGAGATGATTGCGGCTTACCCGCCAGACCTTGCGGATGATACCGAGTACTTCGAGTTGTATGGACTGCTGCTGCAAGCCAACAAGCAGTTTGATGCAGCCAACGCGGTGTATCGATCGTTGGTTCGGATCGATGAACGGCAAGCTGCCTGGTGGTTTGGTGTCGCAATTTCCTATGACAGTCTGGGCCAGCGAGCGGAAGCCGAGGCGGCCTTTGAGATGGCCCAGCAGTTGGGCTTAGATGATATGACGTTGGATCGTTATAACCGCTCACGGCTTGCGGCCCTGCGGGGGCGCTCATGAGAGAAGCACCCAAGAAGGTTCGGTTGGGGGACTTGCTGGTTGATGCAGGCGCAATTTCAGAAAGTCAGTTGCTGAGCGCTTTGCAAGAGCAAAAAGCCACCGGTCGAAAATTGGGACGGGTACTCGTTGAGTCGGCGATCATCACCGAAGAAGACATGTTGAAATGCTTATCAAAGCAATTGGGTGTGCCCTTTATGGGGCTTCGGCAATATCCATTTGATGTTGAGTTGGTGCACCGTTTGGAAGAAGGCCACGCACGCCGTCATCGAGCCATTGTTTTGTCTGAGAAAGCCGGTGTCGTGATGGTGGGTATGGCCGACCCCCTGGATATCTTCGCCTATGACGAGCTCTGCCGAATTCTTCGAAAGCCCGTGGATGTGGTTATCGTTCGCGAGAGCGAACTGCTGGATACCTTAGATACGGTTTACCGAAAGACCCGGGAGATTGAAACCTTCGCAGAGCAATTGGAAAGTGAGGTTGGGGACGATTTATTCGACCTACAAGGCATGCAGAAAAACACTGAAGCCGAAGAGGCGCCGGTTGTGCGAATGCTGCAATCAATCTTTGAAGATGCCGTTCAGGTCCGCGCATCGGACATTCATATTGAGCCGGATGAGAACTTGCTACGGATTCGGCAGCGGGTGGACGGCGTCCTGCAAGAGCAGGTGATGAAGGAGCACCGCATCAGTGCCCCTTTGGTGTTGCGACTAAAATTAATGGCGGGGCTGAACATTTCTGAGAAACGGCTGCCGCAAGATGGTCGTTTTAGCTTGCTGGTGAAGGGACGAAAGCTGGATGTTCGGATGTCCACCATGCCGGTCGAATACGGTGAGTCGGCGGTGCTGCGAGTGTTGGATCAAAGTACCGGGATCACCAATCTTGATGATTCCGGGATGTCGCCAAGCATGCTGCGCGAGTTTAGGCGCATGATTCATATGCCATATGGTTTGATTTTGGTTACAGGTCCAACGGGCAGTGGCAAGACCACGACCCTCTATGGCGCCTTGGCAGAATTGAATCAGGCTGGACAGAAAATCATTACTGCTGAGGATCCTGTTGAATATAAGATATCTCGAATCAACCAGGTTCAAATCAATAGTGGCATCGGTTTAACCTTCGCCAATGTGTTGCGGGCCTCGCTGCGGCAGGACCCTGATATCATTCTAGTGGGTGAGATCCGCGATGTTGAAACCGCTGAAATCTCCCTGCGAGCGGCGATGACCGGTCATTTGGTGTTGTCGACCCTGCATACTAACGACGCCATTTCATCGGCCATGCGCCTCATGGATATGGGGGTTGAGTCCTTTCTGGCGGCCTCTAGCTTGCGCGCTATTGTTGCCCAGCGCCTAATGCGAAAACTGTGTGATGAGTGTGCGGTGCCGCATATTCCCGATAAGGTCGAGGTTAGTTGGTTAGAGCGCTATCTCGACAAAGACGTGGTTGAACAGGCTCGACTCAGGCGTCCAGTGGGGTGCCACAACTGCAACCAGTCTGGCTTCCGAGGCCGGCTCGGCGTATTCGAAATGTTAATGATCAAGGATGATGTGGCAGATGCCTTACGGCGTGGTGACTCGAGCTTGTTTATCGAGCGAGCAAAACAGCAACCCGGTTTCAAGTTGCTGATTGTCAGTGCACTAGAACACGCGATAGAAGGCGCGACCGCAATCAGTGAGGTGCTGCGTGTGGCTCAGGAACTTGAAGAGCCCGAGACAAATGATGAGCATCAAGAGGGCGCTGTATTGACCGAGGATCAATTATCCGAAAGGCGTTCTAGGATCGATGCGATCGGCGCGGTCGATGAAGTGGACGGCGCCCTAGACCGAGCGTCTAAGGCCGTGTCGACAGGCGCATTTGAGCTGGAAGACAAGGTCTAGGGATGAAGAACTACGCCTATCGGGGTCGCAATGTGGACGGCGCGCTGGTAAACGGTTTGATTCAGGCCGCGAGTGTCGAAGCTGCTGCAGATCAATTATTCAGTAGCCGCATTACGCCGATCGAGATAAAAGCCGAAGCGTTATCCGGCCCAGGCTTTGATTTCTCGAAATTTTTTTTAAGCAGTCAGATCACCGAGATCGAACACATCACCTTCTGCAGGCAAATGTACAATCTGACCAAGGCGGGCTTGCCGCTGGATCGCGCGATTCGCGGCCTTGAGTCGTCCATAACCAATCTGGCGCTCAAACGGGTGCTCTCCGATCTAGTCGATCGCCTTGGGCGCGGCAATACCTTAAGCGATGCCATGATGCACCACCCCAGGGTCTTTGGTGAACTTTACGTCTCGATTTTAAAAGTTGGGGAGAGCACGGGGCAGCTTGACCTGGCCTTCAAAGACCTTGCAGGCTATATGGAGATCGAGCGAAAAACCAGTAAGCAATTAAAAAGCGCAACCCGGTACCCCACCTTTGTATTAACCGCGATGGCTGGCGCCGTCGCGATGATCACGGTGTTCGTGATTCCAGCGTTCTCCGGCGTTTTTCAACGATTGGGAGATAAATTGCCCTGGCAAACCAAAGCGCTCATTGCCACGTCCGATTTCGCCGTGAACTACTGGCCTGTTTTGATTGCAATCATAGTGATTGCATCAGGGAGCTTCATCTATTGGGCGAGCACAAGTCTGGGCGGGGTTTTATGGGATCGCATTAGATTGCGGATTCCGCTGGTTGGCGGTATCTTCGAGCGGGTGGCGCTCGGACGGTTTGCCAAAACCTTCGCGATTTTAGGGCGCAGCGGCGTGCCGATTGTGACGGCGCTGAATGTGGTGGCCGAGGTGGTCGGCAACCGATATATCGGCTCGCGCATTGCTGGCATGGGGGTTGGGGTTGCCCGAGGCGAGAGCCTGTATTTAACCGCTCAAAGAAGCGGCATCTTTTTGCCGATGGTGCTTCAAATGATTGCGGTGGGAGAAGAAAGTGGCAGTTTGCCCGAACTGTTAGATGAAGTGTCCGATTTTTATGAAAGCGAAGTTGAATATGACTTGGTTAAACTGACCTCGTCCATTGAGCCGATCCTGATTGCGTTCATGGCAATTCTAGTTGCGATTCTGGCCTTGGGCGTGTTCTTACCGATCTGGGATTTGGCCGCATCTCGGTGATAATAGTGGTTGCATAAAGCACTAAAATCACGGAAAGTTCGATCTCCAGGGTCCAGAAATTGGCCTAGTTACTAATTGGAGAAAACAATGAAATTTGGAACAAAAAAATTAACGAGTGGGAAAGCGCAGCAAGCGGGCTTTACCATTGTCGAGCTGGTTGTTGTGATTATCATCCTGGGTATTTTGGCCGCGGCCGCGGTGCCAAGATTCTTAGATGTTGCGGATGATGCCTACTTGTCACAAGTAGAGAGCCTGCGATCCTCAATGGTCGCTGCAACGGCGCAAACAACCGGGCTATGGAATGCCCAAGGGCGGCCCTCGATCCGCATTGTGGACACGAATGGCGATGGAGTTGTGAGTGCGGCCGATGCATTCTTAAATTTGAAGGGTTTTATTGTTGACGAATCGGCTNNTGCTACCACTCAAGCTCAAGCCGCTACTGATTGTAAGGAACTGTACGATGTCTTGATGGGGCCGAGTTCAACGCCTGTGAATACAGCGGCTGTTGGAACAACGGGTGCAAACGCGATTNCTGCGGCAAAANCAGCATGGACAGCCGCAGATCCTAAGGTGGATTGGTTCGCAGTAGCGGACACTGCTGCGCCGACCTACTGTAACTATGTCTTTCTTCCAGAGGGTATCACTATTGGAGGTTATTCGGCCTATTTCACTTACACCTTTTCTGATGGCTCCTACTCAACTATAACAACCGCGGATCTGTAATAACGGTCACGCATCTGAAGGATCGTTAGTGCGTTAGCATAGATGCCTTCTTGTAGGTGGCAGATAAAGATGGTCATGGGGCAAAGCCTTAAACGCTTTTATGGGGTTTGAGTTGCAAAATAACAACAACCACGGGTTTACACTTGTTGAGCTCGTGGTTGTCATCTTAATCTCAGGTATTGTGCTCGCGACGATCACACCTCGGTTTGCTTCAACCAAAGCCTATGATCAAGCCATTATTGAAAACCGAATTATCTCGATCGGACGCGTGGCTCAGTTGGCGGCATTTGGTCGCAGTAGCGTTGCGCTTACCGTATCCTCCGACGGCGTAACGGCCGTTATTCAAACCAGCGGGTTGGACCAAAATGCTTTGCAAGAGATTCGCGTTTCAGACTTCGTTCTGGGCGCCGGTGTGGTGACCGCGATTGCCTCAAACCCTTGTTCAACGATTAACAGTGGTAATCCTCTGACCATTACGTTTAATGCCAATGCCGAAATTGATGAAAGCATGGGCGTTCAGTTTTGTTTAAATGGCGTTAAGCGCGTTTGTGTATCACCCGCGGGCTTTGCACACTCAGGCGCTTGCGAGTAGTCTGCCCAGAGGTCTCGATGGGTTTGAGTACTGACATGACAAAAACGAACCGCTCGCAACCCGCTGCAGGTATCACGCTGATTGAAATGATCGTTGTGATCCTCATATTGGGGATTGCACTTTCGGCGACGACCCAATTGTTATCTCAGATGGGCACGGCAGGGTCGAGCGTCATGACAGACGTCAAAGCGCTCGATCTTGCGCAATCCTACCTAGATGAAATCATGAGCCGTGGTTATGACGAATTCACCCCGGTGGGTGGGGTGCCGCCTTGCGGCGCGCCGAGCGCCGCCGGTTGTACGATGGAGGCTAATTATGGGCCTGAAATCACCGTCAGTGGCGCAAGTTGCCTTCGAACCAATAGCAGCGGCAGCGAACCTACTGATTGTGAAAGCAATAAAGCAGTTTATGACGACGTTGATGACTTTGATGGTCTCGATGAAGGCACCGGCTCTGCGGGCGACCAGGATTTAACCAACTCGAGTGGGGATGTTCGCGCCGGCTATGAGAACTTCCGAGTTCAGGTTGCAGTGGATCAGCCGAGTGGTTTGGGTGAGGTAAAGCGAATCGTTCTAACCGTGACGCAGCCTACGGGCGAAGAATTGAAATTCACGACCTATAAGGCAAATTTCTAGTGGCGGCGTATCCATTGCAGGCAGGGGTAATATCTGGTCAACCTTCCTGCCTTAACGCCAATTGGGCGACGCGCTTTGCAGCTTAAACAAGACCATAGATCCAATAGGACTCGACAGCCTCAAGCGGGCGGGCTTAACGCTGGTTGAGTTGGTGATGACGATACTCCTGATGGGGATTCTGGCTGGCGGTAGCGTGGCGTTTATTACGAGTTCCACCCAAACCTATCACGACACGGCCATGAGAAATCAACTCAGCGCTCTGGGCCGGATTACGGTTAATAAAATTGAACGCGCAATCAACGAAGCGGTGCCAAACTCGATCCGCGTTAGAGCCTCCACCTCGAACGACGAGCAATGCTTAGAGTTTCTACCAGCGATCGCGTCGTCTTATTATACCGATGCGCCCTTTGTGAGCCCCGGCAGTACAACTGTGAGCGTGATTCATCTGCCGGTGGTAACGGGCGGCGCTTACGCTGTGATCTATCCCATGGCGGCGGGCGACATCTATCAAAAATCAAATCCTGGGCCCCTTGCAACGATTGTAAGCGCCGCCGCACAGTCAATCACCCTAGTGTCCAGCCATCAGTTTGGTTCCAGCAGCCCCGGCAAGCGCGTTTACTATGCGGCGGAACCCGAAAGTTATTGTTTAACCGGGGGTAAGCTCTACCGGTACCGAAAATTAACCGCCGCGAGTGCTAACTATTCTATTCGGGAGAACCAATGTCTACCCTCGGACGCGGATTGTCTGCCGACGGAGCCGCCAGACAGAGCGTTGATCGCTGACAGCATTGATAATGAAACCACCCCGATCGACGCGTTTGAATTTCAACCTGCAGGTTTGGCCAATACCGGATTGTTTCGGTTAAATTTAAACTTTTCGAATGGATCCGAAGCGCTGATGATCCGTCATGAAATTCAGATTAAAAACGTGCAATGACGATTTTGAATCAACAGAAAGCTCATATTAGGAGGCTGCGCCATTGCGGTGGTCTACAAAAAGGCTTTGGACTGCCCCTCGCCATTTTTGTCATTACCGTGCTGAGTTCACTGTTGATTGCAATGAGTGGCCTAGTAAACGATAACGCCCAAGGTCGAACTGAGCAGGCCGATTTGATTCGAGCAATGATCGTGGCGCAAAGCGGCGCGGCCTTGGGGTTGAATCAAATGTTTAATCCTTCGGATTCGCCAACCTATGCCAATACTGTATGCGCAAGTTCGATGACGTTTTCTGGATTAGATGTTGGTGCGGACGAAGGGATGGGCGGTTGTTCGGTTGCGGTTGGTTGTGAAGTGGTCGGGGTCGCGCCCAACACCATGTACGTCGTAACGAGCACGGGCAGTTGTAACGGCGTGTCTCGTCAGATTCAAGTCGATGCCCGTTGAAGAGTAACAAGAATGTCAGATTCAGCCCTGGCGAGCCATCGGTTGACTCGCCGTGGTGCTTAATCAGAACCCGGGGCAACCTCCCGCCAATTAATGATTTTATCGTGCCCACGATAACCGCCAAACGATCCAGTCGCCGTTGGTGGGGATTCCAGGAAGCTGCCATCTTGATCCCAATCATACTTCAACCAAGGCAAGTCGGATAAATCGACACCAATCGTAAAGCTGCCGGTGCCATTGCATGCACCGCTGCCATCGCTTTGCGAACATGGTGCGGAAAAGCTCAGGCCGGAGGTACCTTGACTGAAAAACAGTTGCGTAGAGGTCAACAGATTGTTGATCACGGTGGGTGTGATGTAGGGGTTAGTGAAACTACCGGTGGTATTCAAGCTATTAACGAGCACTGAGCGATTCGCATCGAGATTGATACTCGAATTATTGAATTTAACCCGAGTTCGATTAACGGTTGTGCAGCTATCAACACCATTGAGCGAGAAGCTGTTGTTGTTATAGCGCTCAAGTATGAGGGGTACAGGGAGCGCCTGATCATCTGGGGCAGTAGCGCTGCTAATGGCTAAGCGGCCGTAATAGAATTCTGGACGACCTGATAACGCAACCGCCGTACAGGTGGTGCAAGCTGCGCCTTCACCGGCAGAAAAGTTTTGGGTGGGGAATGTGCTGAAATCCCCATCGGAAATTTGTACGCCAAAGTCAACGAGCAACGGATTTTCGGGTGCGCCTGAGGGTTGTCTTGCTAGCGACGCATCGGTTGCTGAGTAAGTATAAACGCCATTTGACCAGCTGCCGGAGCCAGTGCCGGTTGTAATTCGACTCGAAATATTGCGAGAGCCCGCCCCATAACTCGCCGCATACCCGATGAGTGAAGGAATGGGTGTCGAGTAACCTTTGTTGGGATCATAGTTGATCGTTGTATCGCCATCGGCATTTTTTGCCGTGAGTGTGTAGCTCGCGGACAAGACCGGTTCGCCAAAGTACGTAAAAACAGAACAACCGTCGATCATATTAATGCCCGATTGCCCGCCCGAGAGCTCAAAATCTGCTGGATAAAATCGCCCGATTGTTAGGCTCGAACTGGCAAAACTTTCACCAAAATAACTGCTGGTGACGTTCGCGTTGATTGCGCCTACTTCAGAATAGTCAGTAGTGTGTGTTGCTTGGCCACTACTGAAGGTCATGACGCTGTTGCCAAAGGTGCCGTTAGTTGGGTTCGTTAAGGGGTAGGCGACGCTATTCAGATTGAGTCCGGCACTGGCGGTAAAATTTGGGGTCAGATTGCCATCTGAATTAAGGCTTTGCGCGGTCAGTGTAAAATCCTCTCCGGCTGGTAAGAACCCGGCGCTCCCCAATGGGTTAACGTTATTGGCATCACTAGCATCGACCAGACTGGTAATGACAATATCATCAGGCAATGACGTAAGCGTAGTTGAACCGGAGACAATAAAAGAGGCGCTGTTATCGGGTGTGATTATGGCGCTCGCTCTTAAGGTAACCTGGCCGACGTCAGAATAGCCCACTTGCAGAGAGGCCGTGCTCCCCGAGAACACGGTCACCGCCGTTTGCGGAGTGGTGCTTTCAGCAATTGAGGTGTTGTTGACTTCAAAGACTTGTCCAGCGACGCAAGACCCGGGATCTGTGCAGGAGAATGAAAATAGCGCTTGACTTGAGTCTGGCGTTGCTTGGCAGGCAGAGACGGAGTTGACCGTCATTGTGATTGCCTCGGGTGACCCGCCAGCCCCGTCTTGGGTGCCGCCTGATGTAAAAGGGGGGTTGTCGATACTAAACGAAATCGATGGATTGTCTGTCGCGATCGAGATCGTTGGATTTTCGGACGGGTCAACGCTGTGGCTTGAGGACGTCAAAATTACAGTGTAGGTTCCAGCACCCGGTTGCAGGTAACTTGATACGGAGGAAGTACCTGAAAAACTCAATTGTGAACTGCTATAGCTGCCGCTGCTGCTAGAAACGCCTAGAGAAACGTTGTAATCCTTAAGATCAACGCTTTGGTGACTGATATCGTGCGCAACGACAGTTACGCGTAAGGCTTTACAGGTGTAGCCAGAGTAATCGGCGGTCGAGCCCTCGATTAAAATCGCGTAGTGATCGATCGGCGGCGGGTTTACGCGGATTGTGCTTGTTACAGCAACTGAGTCGGTCTCTCCATCATTGACGACCCAAGTGATGGTCCGGGTGCTTGTATTCATACTGGCGCCATTGCTGTTGTAAAAATACACTGAAGAGAGCGCAGCGGCGTAATTAGCGAGAGAATCTGTTCGATTGATGGTGAGGGTGCCGGCTGAGCTGTTCCAAGTGCCAGTAAATCCCGATGGTGGGTTAACTAAACTCAGAAGATCTTCACCACTGGCAAACGCCGAGCTGATTGTGATCGTTGCCGATACGATCTCAGTATCATCGTCATCTGATATCGATAAAGTACTGTCGATTTGGGTCGCGACGTTGCCCAGCGTATAGTCCAGGGGAGGGTTCCCGGCTCCAGATATGACGGGCTTGTCATTCACAGCGTTCACCGTGAGACTAAATACAGAATCAACAGCGGTACTACTGTCCTCATTGCCATCTTCTACACTGACGGTGAAAGACGCAGCCGTTGTTTCTGACCCATCGTGTAAAAAAATGACATCGCCGGATGCGAGTTCACTGCCAGTAAAAGTGTTTACACTGCTACCACTAACGGTAACACTGCCATTGGTTAAAGAACCGGTTGTAAACGTCACCTCAGAGTTGCCATCATCTGCATCGGTATAAAAGACGTCCGTGGTGGTCAGAGTATAGGCAGTACCTTCATCAAGGTTCGCCGCGAGATCGCCGGTGAGGATAGGAGGATCATTAACCGGCGTTACTGTAAAGTTAAAAGTTGTGCCCATTGGTGCGCTGTTATCCTCGTCACCGTCCTCTACTTGGACTAAGAAAGACGCATTAATTGTCTCAGAGCCATCGTGAATAAAGATCACTTTATTACCATTCAGTCGATTTACACTGAAAGTACTCGAGACGGAGCCGTTGACCTCAATGGTACCGTTTGTCAAAGCGCTAACCGTGAAAGTAACGCCGGGATTGTTGTCGTCGTCATCGGTATAAAATAAATCAGCCGTCTGGATCACATAACTCAAACCTTCGGTGATGGTTGCTGTGAGGTCTCCGGTGATTGCCGGGGCGTCATTGACTGGGTTCACAGTGATATTGAAGGTGGACGCAGCCGGTGTGCTGGACTCTTCATTGCCATCCTCGACTGTGATCGTAAATCGTGCACTGGTTGTTTCTGAACCATCATGTAGAAAAGCGACGTCACCAGCGGCCAGCTGGGTGCCGGTAAAGGTCGGAGCGGCAATACCACTGACTGTGATAGCGCCGTTGTTCTCTGAGCTGGCGGTAAAGTTAACGCCAGCATCGTCGTCGTCAGTGTCCGTATAAAAGAGATCAGTGGTTGTTAACGTGTAACTGGCTGTTTCATCCATTGTGGCCGTTAGATCTCCAGTAATTACCGGAGCATCGTTGACTGAAGTGATTGTAAAATTAAAAGAGCTGGTGGCTGGTGTGCTGACATCTTCATTGCCATCTTCAACCTGGATGGTAAATCCAGCGCTGGTCGTCTCTGACCCATTATGAAGAAACGACACCTCACCTGCCGCTAATTGGGCGCCGGTGAAGCTGAGCGTTGCGTTATTGTTAAGTTGGGTTGCGCCATTGCTTTGTTGGCTTACGGTAAAGGTCACGCCCGCATTGTCATCATCGACGTCCGTATAAAAAAGGTCATTGGAAGTCAGCGTATAACGGGTCCCCTCATCGATGGTGACGGCCAGGCTGCCGGTAATGACCGGGGCATCATTGACGGCGTTGACGGTGATGGTGAGGGTTCCGGTATCGGTGGCCGTGCCATCGGTGAGGGTGTAATCGACGGTATCGGTCCCACTGAAATTGGCGGCCGGTGTATAGGTATAACTGCCGTCAGCGGCGAGGACCAAGGATCCGCTCTGGCTGGTGGTAAAGGTTCCGGCGGTGACGGAGAGGCTGTCGCCGTCGGCATCGGTATCGTTGGCCACGAGATCGGCGGATGATGTTAAGGCCGTATCCTCGTTGGTGCTGGCGGTGTCATTAACGGCGACCGGGGCATCATTGACGGCGTTGACGGTGATGGTGAGGGTTCCGGTATCGGTGGCCGTGCCATCGGTGAGGGTGTAATCGACGGTATCGGTCCCA
>JGI20156J14371_10001990_pt1 | contig 16507 bp, 19 predicted proteins | sample COG_06_FD_14371 | JGI IMG/M metagenome (IMG submission 14371)
TTATTAAATAAGTTTAGTCTACAGCTTTAATCACTTCAAAAGATAATTCGTGAATAACATTTCTGTGTAATCTTAAAGTAGCTACATAAGTACCAAGTCTTTTGACAGATCCTCCCATGATTTTAATAATTTTTTTATCAAAATCGTATCCAAGATTAGATAATTCACTATTTAAATCTGAGTTAGAAATAGAACCAAATAATTTTCCTCCTGTTCCAGATTTAGCTCCAATTTTTAATTCTAGCTTACTAAGTTTTTTAACTAATTTATTGGCTTCATCAACAACCTTTTTTTCTTTAAACTCTCTTTGTTTAATGTTTTCAGCTAAAACTTTTTTTGAGGATGGTGTAGCTAGTATAGCTAATCCTTGAGGAATTAAATAATTTCTTCCATATCCGTTTTTAACAGAAACTAAATCATCTTTGAAACCTAAATTAGGTACGTCATTTTTTAAAATTAATTCCATAATATTATTTTAACATGTCTGCTTGTTCCTGTTAATCTTCTTGGCAAAATCTTACCTTGTTCATTAATAAATCTTAAAAGAAAATCTGGATCTTTATAATCAACATACTTGATACCAGATCTTTTAAACATACAATATTTCTTGCTGTTTTTAGTTGCTATATCTAACGGAGTAAGATATCTAATTTCTCCTTGATTCGCTTTACCTGCTTGTTCTAATGTTGACATAATTAAGCTTTTTTAGTGTTACGTTCTCTTCTTTTAACGGACCAAGCATCAGCGTATTTATCTAATTTAACGTTTAAATATCGCATGATTCTTTCGTCTCTTTTCAACTCAGTTTCAAATGATTGAACTGTAGTGTTAGCAGCTTTAAAATCTATAAGATTGTAAAATCCACTTTTTTTGTTTTGGATAGGATAAGCTAATTTTTTTAGTCCCCAGTGTTCAACTGAAATAATTTCTGATCCTTCACTAATTAAAAAGTCTTCAAATTTTTTTACTGTCTCCTTTACCTGATCTTCAGATAAAACGGGATTTAAAATGAAAACAGCTTCGTAATGATTCATATATTTTATTAAAAATTGGTCGCAAAAATACATTTTTAATATACACTAACAAAATTCTATTCGTATTTAATTATATGGATCTACATCAATGGAAATCTGTATGCTTCTAAATTTTGAAATAGATTCAAAACTAGAGTGTATTTTTAAAATTATTTTTTTACTTTTTATTAAGTTTTTATCTATGGGTATTTTTATTTGTATAACATTAATATATCTATTTTGAATTCTAGGTATTAAAGGAAATTCAGGTCCAAAAACCTTATCTTTAAATCTAGTTTTTAAACTTTTACAAAACCACAATGCACCATTTTTCAAAGTTTCTTTGTTTTTGTGTTTTAATATAATTTTTATAATTCTAGAATATGGTGGATAATCAAATAAATGTCGTTCTTTCAATTGCTCATTAAACATACCTAAATAATCATTGTTCTTTATCTTATCCATTATACTATGTTTGGGATTAAAAGTCTGAACTATAACATTTCCTCTTGATTTATCTCTTCCAGATCTTCCAGCAACTTGTTGAATTAATTGAAAACATTTTTCCTGAGATCTAAAATCTGGAAAATAAATTAAATTATCAGCATTGATAACTCCGACAAGTTCTACATTTTTAAAATCTAATCCTTTACTAAGCATTTGAGTACCAACAAGTATTTGAAATTTATTCTCTTCAAAATCATTAATTAATTTAAAAAATGAATTTTTATTTTTGTTGAATCTTGATCCATTCTTTCAACTTTATAATCAGGAAAATACTCTCTCAATTCTTCAACAATTTTCTGGGTACCCAACCCTTTTTTGATAAGTGAATTGGAAGAACATTTTAAACATTTGTTTTCATTATTAACACAATAACCACAATGGTGACATTTTAATTCGTCAGAAACTCTATGGTATGTTAATGCAACATCACAGTTTTTACAATGAAAAACATAACCACATGTTTCACATTCTTGATATGGCGAATAACCTCTTCTGTTTTGAAAAATAATTACTTGTTTTTTATTTATTAAAGTAGAATTAATATTGAATAATAAATTTTCAGAAAAACTTCCAATCATTTTATTTTTAATAGTAGACTCTCTTAAATCATTCAAAATAATGTTAGGCAATTCTACATTGTTATACCTTTTATTCAATTTTATTAATCCATATTTATTTGAAATAGCATTAAAATAAGACTCGATACTTGGAGTTGCAGATCCTAACAATGTTTTTGCATTGTGTAACATTCCTAAATAAATTGCACAATCTCTTGCGTTATATCTTGGCGCTGGATTAAATTGTTTAAAAGCATTTTCATGCTCTTCATCAACTATAATTAAACTTAACTTTTTAAAAGGCAAAAAAATTGATGATCTCGCACCCAAAATTATTTTACCAGAACTTTTTAAAACATTTTTCCAGGTTTCAGTTCTTTGATCTAATGAGTATTTTGAATGGTAAACTAATAATTTATCTCCAAAATATTTTTTTAATCTAACAATTAACTGAGTTGTTAATGATATTTCAGGAACTAAATACAACACTTGATTGTTATTTTCTAATTCTTTTTGAATCAAATTTGCATATATCTCAGTTTTTCCAGATGATGTAACACCATGAAGAAGAGAAACATTTTTATCTAAAAAATTTGATTCTATATCAATCAATGCATTGTTTTGATTAGCACTTAGTTTTTTGGGTTTAATTAATTTTTCAATTTCAAATTGAGTTCTATCAATTATTTCTTCAGACTTTAATAAAATTTTAGATTTAATTAAATTATTAATAGTAGCTCTTGAAACATTATAAAAATTAATCAATTCGTCAAAAGTAAATTTTGAGTTATTCTTATTAGATTTTAATCCGTTAACTACAATTAATTGTGATTTTTTTCTTTTTAATTTTTTATTTAATTCCTCTGGGGGAATGCATTGATTTAAAGAAATTAAATTAATTGATTTAGGCTTAAAATAATCATAAACTTCTTCCTTCAGAGTAATAATTGAATGTAATAATAATTCATTTATTGCTTTATTAATTTTTGATTTTTCTAATTTTCCAATCAAATCCTTGTAAGAAAATTTTTGGTTTATCATTAATAAATCAAAAATCAGTTTTGAATTAATACCTATATTAAGTCCTGAAATATCCTGTTTTAATAATAGTATTTCACTTTCACTTTTAAGTAATAACAACTTAGGTAAAGCAACTTTTATAACTTGACCAATTGGGGTCATGTAGTATTCTGAAATCCAGTTAAAAAACAACAATTGATTTTGGGTAACACATGGCTCGTTATCAATAATAAATTCAATTTCTTTAGGTTCGTAAGAAACTGGAACTTGATTGTGCTTACGAATAACTATTCCAGTAATAAATTTAGATTTACCAAAAGGAACCATAACTCGAAATCCCGGATTAATAAAATTAAACTCATCTTGATTAATACTATAGGTAAAAGTAGATTTTATCGGAAGAGGAATGATTACATCAATAAAATTCATAATCAGTTTTTTATAAAAGCAGGAAAAACAATAGTAATCATTAACATATATTTACAATTAAATATAAAATTAAAATTGATCAAATATTGAGTTTATGCAGATTAAGTTAATAGTGGTAGGAAAAACTAAAAACAAAGAATTGAACAGTTTAATAGAAAATTATATTAAACGCATTAATTTTTTTAACAAATTCAAAATAATTGAAGTCAACTCACCTAAAACAAAAAAAAATAATGCAAGCGAGATAAAAAAAATAGAAGGAGAAAATATTTTAAAAAAAATAGAACATAATGATATTCTGTTTTTACTAGATGAAAAAGGTAAAAATTATGATTCTAGAGAATTTGCTAGATTTTTGAAAATTAAATTTCATGAAAATAAAAAAATTGTTTTTGCTATTGGAGGAGCTTTTGGATTTTCAGAAAATTTGTATAGTAAATCTGCAGGATTAATATCTTTGTCAAAAATGACGTTTTCGCATCAAATAATCAGATTATTTTTTTCCGAACAATTATACAGAGCATTTACAATTTTAAATAATCACCCTTATCATAATGATTAAAATATGGATTTAATATTCGCAACAGCAAATCAAAACAAATTAATAGAAATAAATAAAATTATCCCAAATAATGTAAATATTATAAGTTTTGAAGATTTGAAATTTGATGAAGAAGTTCCTGAAAATGAAAATACAATAAAGGAAAATGCAATTTTTAAAGCAAAATATATTTACAATAAATTTAATACTAATGTTTTCTCTGATGATACAGGGTTAGAGGTAGAAATTTTAAATGGAGAACCTGGCGTTTATTCTGCAAGATATGCGGGAGATGCATGTAATTCTCAAGACAATATCAATAAACTGTTAAATAAATTGGAGAATAAAAAAAATAGAAATGCGAAATTTAAAACTGTAATAGCATTAATTCTAGATAACAAAATTCATACTTTTGAAGGAATTGTTGAAGGAAAGATTTTGAAAAATCAAGTTGGAAACAACGGCTTTGGTTATGATTCAATTTTTTCTCCTTTAGGATACAATAAATCTTTCGCAGAACTTTCATTAAAAGAAAAAAACCTAATAAGTCATAGATCTTTAGCAATAAAAAAAATGATGAACTTTATCTCTTAATTTTTTTGTTAAATTTTGTTTAAAATGATAGTATATCTTTAATTACTTGTATTTTTGAAATTCATGAATAAATTTTTTAAATTTTTATTTTTCACTATTATTTTTGGATTATTTTCAAACTTATCTTTTTCACAAAATCAAAATCTAATAGCATTTGTTGAAAATTCATCTGATAACAAACCTATACCGAGTGTACATGTAATTAATTTAAGTCAAGTGGTTGGTGTTATAACAGACAATAAAGGAAAGTTTGATATTCCAGCAAAATTAAATGATACACTTTATCTATCTTATTTAGGTTTTAAATCAATTAAAGTTAGAGTGACTAATGATTTATTAAAATTTGAAAATTCTAAAATTCAATTGACGGAATTAGCTTATGCTTTAGAAGAAGTTATTGTAAAACCGTATGAATTAACTGGATATCTTGAAATTGATGCTAAAAATGTTCCAGTAAGTCAATCATATCGCTATAGTATTCCTGGATTACCCTCAAGGGGATATGAAGGAGGATCCAGAAATTCAGGGGCATTTTCAAAAGTAATTAACGCAATTTTTAATCCAGCAGATTTTCTTTATAATTTATTTGGCAAACAACCACGACAATTTAAAAAGCTAAAACAAATGAAAGAAGATTTTAGAATTCGTGAGCTTTTATCTTCAAAATTTGATAGAGAAACATTAGTTGAATTACTTCAAGTTCAAAAAATTGATATTGATGAAATTTTAAGAAACTGTAATTTTTCAGATAGCTTTATTCAAACCGCCAATGATTTACAAATTCTTGATGCTATTAGTGGTTGTTACGAAGAATTTAAAGTTCTTAATAGAAAATAACTATTTTTAAAAAAGCTTACATTTGTACCCGATTTAAATGAATTGTCATGACCTTAAATACTCTTAACGCTATCACTCCAATTGATGGCAGGTATTATTACAAAACTAACGAATATTCAAATTATTTCTCAGAAAAAGCTCTTATAAAATATAGAGTTTTAGTAGAGATCGAATACTTTTTAGCATTAACAAAAACTAAAATTCCTGTTTTTAAAAACTTTCCTCAAAAATCTATTAAGAATATTAAAAAAATCTATTTAGATTTTTCACACGAAGATGCAATTACTATTAAGGAGATTGAAAAAGAAACTAATCATGATGTTAAAGCGGTTGAATACTTTATTAAAAATAAATTTAAAGATTTACAATTAGACAAATATTTAGAGTACATACATTTTGGTCTAACATCTCAAGATATAAACAATACAGCTGTTCCTCTTTCAATTAAAGATGCTTTATTAAAAGTTTATCTTCCGGAATTAAATGAATTAGTAAACTTACTAAGTGAAAAAGTTTTGGAATATAATGATATTTCTATGTTAGCACGTACTCATGGTCAACCTGCTTCACCAACAAGATTAGGCAAAGAAATTAACGTTTTTAAAGTTAGAATTAATGAACAGTTAAAATATTTACATTCAATTCCTTTTGCAGCTAAATTTGGAGGAGCGACTGGTAACTTCAATGCTCATGTTATTGCTTTTCCCTCTATAGACTGGAAACATTTCGCTAATAAATTAATTACTGATTTAGGACTTTATCATTCTTTTCCTACAACTCAAATTGAACACTATGATCATTTAGCTTCTTTATTTGATTGTTTGAAAAGAATAAATACCATAATTATTGATTTTAATAGAGATGTATGGTCATATATTTCAATGGATTATTTCAAACAAAAAATAAACAAAAAAGAAGTTGGCTCATCTGCAATGCCGCACAAAGTTAACCCGATTGATTTTGAAAATTCTGAAGGAAATCTAGGGCTAGCAAACGCTTTATTTGAACATCTATCATCGAAACTTCCTGTTTCAAGATTACAGAGAGATTTAACAGACAGTACTGTTCTAAGAAATGTTGGTGTTCCTTTTAGCCACTCATCTATAGCTATAAAATCGACAATTAAAGGAATAAATAAACTGATAGTTAATAGGGATAAAATTGAAAATGATTTAAATAACAACTGGGCAGTTGTAGCTGAAGCTATTCAAACTATTTTAAGAAGAGAGGGATATCCAAATCCTTATGAAACGTTAAAAGAATTGACCAGAAAAAATACAGCTATAAATCAAGAAACTATAAGACTATTTATAGACACATTGAATGTAAATACTGAAGTTAAAGAAGAATTAAAAAAAATAAGTCCTAAAAATTATACAGGAATTTAAGATATTACTCTCCACTTAGGGGTCTATCTACAATATCAGTTTCTACACCAATTCTAAAATTTCCATTAGATATTTTTGTAACATCTTTATCAATCTTTCCAAACTCTTTTGATGTATCGTTAAAATGATTTACTGCCGCACTTAAAGATTTACCCAATCTGTTATGAGAGTTATGGTATGAATTTAAATGATTTGTCAGTTTTTGAACATTTTTAATTACTTCATCTACTGATTTTTCAAATTTTAAATTATTTAGAGCTTTCATTGTAATTTGAAGCATTGGAAAAAGACTCATTGGAGAGACTATCATTACTTTTTTATCATAGGCATAAGAAACTAAATCTTTAGAGTTTATTTGAAGAGATCCTACTCTATTGTTTAATAAATCCTGATAAAGTCCATCAGCTGGAATAAACATAAAAGCATAATCTAGTGTTTTTTCTGATGGTCTTATATACTTTGAAGTTTCATCAATTCTAGATTTTATATCAATTCTAAATTTTTTTTCTAAATTTTCTATTTCTGAAGAATCAGAACTCTCAATCATTTTGTTATAGTTGTCTAAAGAAAATTTTGCGTCAATAGGAATAATATGTTCATTGACTTTTACAATAGCATCAACAATCTCACCATTATTAAATGAATATTGCATTCTAAAAATTTCAGGTGGCAAAACATTTGCTAATAAATTTTCTAATTGAATTTCTCCAAAAATTCCTCTTTGTTTTTGATTTCCTAATATCTTTTCTAAAGATTTCATTTGGTTAGCAAAACTTAAAACCTGCTTATTTGTTCCCTTAATTTTCTCTAACTCAACAGTTACATCTTTAATTACTTTGTTTGAATCAGAGAATTGCTTTTGGATATCTTCTTTTGATGTCTTATGAAAATCATTAATTTCCTTATTTATTGTAGATAACTTAGATTCTAATTCTAATCTACTTTTTTCAGAATTTTCACCAACTTCCTTTCTAATGTTTTGAATCTCACTGCTTAAGTTATTTGTAAGTTGAACTAAAAGCTCGCTAGATGAATTATTATTTTTATTTTTTAAAATAAAAATTAAAAAAACAACTAAAACTAAAAGAACTATTAAAAGAGCTATATCCATATCTCTAATATAGAAATATTATTATTTAGTTAAATACATTTTTCTTCTTGAATATAATTCGTAAAACTGGTCATCTTTTAAGTCATCAATAAACAAAATACTCTCACCAGTACTTTTCATTTCAGGTCCTAAGCTTTTATTAACATTTGGAAATTTATTAAAAGAAAAAACAGGCTGTTTAATTGCAAAACCTTTTAAATTAGGTTTGTAATCAATATCAGAAACTTTAAGCTTCCCTAACATCACTTTAGTTGCATAATTAACATAGGGCTGTTTATAAGCTTTTGCAATAAAAGGAACTGTTCTTGACGCTCTTGGATTAGCCTCGATTATGTACACAATTTCATTTTTTATTGCAAACTGAATATTAATAAGACCAACTGTTTTTAGTGAAATTGCAATTTTTTTAGTGTGATCAATAATTTGTTGCATAACTAACTTGCCAAGGTTAAAAGGAGGAAGTGTTGCATTTGAGTCCCCTGAATGAACTCCACAAGGTTCAATATGTTCCATTATTCCAATTATTAACACATCTTCGCCGTCACAAATAGCATCAGCTTCAGCTTCAATAGCACCATCTAAATAATGATCTAACAATAACTTATTATTTGGAATTTTCTGTAATAAGTCAACAACATGTGCTTCTAATTCTTCCTTGTTTATAACAATTTTCATTCCTTGTCCTCCTAGAACATATGAAGGTCTAACTAAAATAGGAAAATTAAGCGTATCAGATAATTTCAAAGCTTGATCAGCAGTTTCAGCAACTCCAAATTCGGGATAAGGAATATTATTTTCCTTAAGTAATGTCGAAAAACTTCCTCTATCTTCAGCTAAGTCTAAAGCTTGATAAGTAGTACCCATTATCTTAACTCCGTATCTGTCGAGCTTTTCAGCTAATTTTAATGCTGTTTGTCCGCCAAGTTGAACAATAACACCCTCAGGTTTTTCATGCTCAATTATATCATAGATATGTTCCCAAAAAACAGGTTCAAAATAAAGCTTATCAGCTGTATCAAAATCAGTTGAAACAGTTTCAGGATTACAATTAATCATTATAGTCTCATAACCACACTCAGCTGATGCTAAAACACCATGAACGCAGCAATAATCAAATTCAATCCCTTGTCCAATTCTATTTGGTCCAGAACCTAAAACAATAATTTTTTTCTTATCAGAAACTTTACTTTCATTTTGAGTAACAATGGTTCCATCCGAAAGTTGAATTTCTTCTTCAAAAGTAGAATAATAGTAAGGGGTTAATGCTTTAAATTCAGCTGCACATGTATCGACAAGCTTAAATACTCTATTAATATTAAAACTTTTTCTTTTTTTATTAACGATACTTTCCATACATCCAAGCATGTGCGCGATTTGACGGTCGGCAAATCCTTTTTGTTTAGCTTCTAACATTAAATCTTTAGAAATAGTATCTACATTAAATTCAGAAATTTCTTTATCTAAATTAACAAGGGATTCATATTGTCTTAAATACCACATGTCTATTCTAGTAATTTCATTTATTCTATCAAGTGAAATTCCCATTTTAATAGCATCGTAAATAACAAAAACCCTGTCCCAACTTGCATTAGTAAGTTTATCTATTACCTGTTGATAATCGGTATATCCTTTTCCATCTGCACCTAAACCATTTCTTTTAATTTCTAAACATTGAGTAGCTTTATGTAATGCTTCAATGAAAGATCTTCCAATTCCCATTACTTCCCCTACTGATTTCATTTGAAGTCCTAAAGTTCTTTCAGAACCTTCAAATTTATCAAAATTCCATCTTGGTATTTTTACAATTACATAGTCTAAAGTTGGCTCAAATAAGGCTGAAGTTGATTTTGTTATTTGATTATTTAATTCATCTAAGCTATAACCTATCGCTAATTTGCTAGCAACTTTTGCTATTGGATAGCCAGATGCTTTTGAAGCTAAAGCAGAAGATCTTGAAACTCTAGGATTAATTTCAATGGCAATTATATCTTCTTTTTCATCAGGACTTACTGCAAACTGAACATTACATCCCCCTGCAAAATCTCCTATACTTCTCATCATTTTTATTGCCATATCTCTCATCCTTTGATATGCAGAATCTGATAATGTCATAGCTGGTGCAACAGTGATGGAATCTCCTGTGTGAATACCCATGGGATCCATATTTTCGATTGTACAAATTATAACAACATTATCATTTTTATCTCTTAATAATTCTAATTCGTATTCTTTCCAACCCATTAAAGCTTTATCTATTAAAACTTCATGAATTGGCGAAGCTTCAAGTCCTCTAGTCAATAATTCATCAAAATTTTCAGCTTTATAAACAAGAGAAGCTCCACTTCCACCCAAAGTGAATGAAGGACGAATAACCAAGGGAAAACCAAATTCCTGGGCTATCTCTTTACCTTTTAAAAAAGATGTTGCAGTTTTAGCTGGTGCAACAGGAATGTCAATAGTTTTTAATAATTGTTTAAATTTTTCTCTATCCTCAGTGATATTAATAGCATCAATATCAACTCCAATAATTTCAACATTATATCCTCCCAAATTCCTTTTTCATCAGCTTCAATACACAAATTAAGAGCAGTTTGTCCCCCCATAGTAGGTAAAACTGCATCAATTTATGATTTGATAATATCTCTTTAATTGAATTAGTATTTAATGGCTTTAGATATATATGATCTGCCATAACAGGATCTGTCATTATTGTAGCAGGATTAGAATTAATAAGAATAGTTTCTATTCCGTCTTCTCTAAGAGATCTTAAAGCTTGGGATCCTGAATAATCGAATTCGCATGCTTGACCTATAACTATTGGACCTGATCCAATTATCAATATACTTTTTAAATCTTTTCTTAATGGCATTTATATAATATTAATTTGGTTGATGAATATATATAAAAAAAGGTGTTACTTAAAAAGTAACACCTTAATTTTTTAAAGTTTTTATTCACTTATTTTTTATGTCTTGGTTCAGATGAAACAGAAATCTTATTTCTTCCCTTAGCTCTTCTACTAGCTAAAACTTTTCTACCACTTGGTGTAGACATTCTTTCTCTGAATCCGTGTTTATTACGTCTTTTTCTTTTTGAGGGTTGAAAAGTTCTTTTCATTTGAATTAATTAACTATTTTTACTGAAATTTGAGGCCAAATATACAATAAGTTTAAACTAACTCAAATGTATTGTTCAAAAAATTTAAAGTTTAAAAATTAATTAAAAAACTGATAATCAATGTATCCAAAAACTATAAAACTAATATTAGCAATTTTGACACTAATTTATTCGATTTATCAATTTTACGAAAATAATATTGGTAATGGAATAGCTTTAATTTTTTTGGCCATAATTTTCATTTTTCTTTATTATAAAAATGAAATTATACTGATAATTTTTTTTAAACTAAGAAAACAAGATTTTGACGGAACAGAAAAATGGTTGAAAAAAATAAAAAATCCAGATAGTTCTTTAACTAAAAAACAGGTTGGTTATTATAACTATTTATGGGGAATAGTATGCTCACAAACAAACCTAACCAAAGCTGAAAAATATTTTAAAAAAGCTATTTCAATTGGATTATCTATGGATCATGACTTAGCAATGGCCAAATTAAGTTTAGCTGGAATATTAATTCAAAAAAGAAGAAAAAGAGAAGCAACTACATTATTAAATGAAGCTAAGAAATTAGATAAACAAAAAATGTTATTGGATCAGATTAAAATGATGCAACAGCAAATGAAAAGAATTTAGTTCAAATTATTAAGAAAATAATTATTTAACCAGTCTGCTCTTTTTAATATCATAGTATGGTCTCCTCTTTCTACAGGAATGTAATTTTTTATATTAATTACTGGAAAAACTAAATCATAAGTTCCATGGATATGAATAACACCCTTTAATGGAGAAGTTTGATTCCAGTTAACCATCTCCCTAATTGCCCATTTTAAATAATTTTCNTCTCTAACTGAAAGATATTTTCTGTAAAGATTGACTTTTCGTTTAATTTTTGGTCCCAAAACAAAGGCCAACAAAGATTCGAAATCATTTAACCAAGTTACTGGTAGAAGTTTGTAACTCTTAGTTTTCTTAGCAAATTTCATTGAATTTGATAATTCTTTATTAGATTTTACACTTGAAATAATTACAACTTTTTTAATTTTTAAAATTTTTGATAATTCTTGAACAATTACACCACCAAAAGAAACTCCAACAAGAATTGAGTCCTTATGCTTTATGTATTTTGAAAGTCTAATAACATAATTTTGAAGAGACTCATTTTTTAAAGGAGAAATCCAATTTAAATAATGTGGCTTAAAATTTGAACTTAGTTTAATTCTTTCAAAAATAAGCGGATTTGCACACATACCTGGCATAAAATAAACATGAGTTTTATTTTTCAGAGTCATTAAAATCTATTTTTATTATCTTTGTAAAACTTTACAAAATTAGCTAATAGATATTTAATGGGAAATTTAATTATTAACGACAACTTGTTCTTACGACAATACGAGGTTGAAATTGAAGATGATCTAGCTATTATTGAATACGCACTTCAAGACAGAAAAATATTTTTAACAAAACTTATAATACCATCTTCAAATAAAGATGAAAATTTTGAAGAAAAATTTATAAGGGAAGTTTTTGAAATTATTAGGGAAAAAAATATTAGGATAATGCCAACCTCTCCACAGGTCAGAAAATTTATTAAAAAAAACAAAGAATTTAAAGATATGCTTCCTATTGGAGTTAGACTTTAATTTTTAGTTCTGACTTCTTTCCTATTACCAATCCATCACTATCAATATCTTCTAAATCAAAAGGAATAATCTTATCTGTTAAATTTTTTCTCCAATCAGATTTCACTCTAACATAGTTATTAGAAAAACCATAAATAAACCCATTTCTATTTTCGGTTTCAAACAAAACATCTTTTGTGCTTCCTAATTGCGATTTATAAAATTTTCTTTTTAGTTGAACAGAAAGAGATCTTAGTAACTTACTTCGTTTTGATCTAATGTTTTTAGAAATAATGTTTTTTAAATTAATGGCCTCAGTATTATCACGTTCAGAATAAGTAAAAACATGAAGATATGATAAGTTTAAACTTTTTATAAAATTATAGGTTTCTAGAAAATCTTCATCTGTCTCGCCAGGAAAACCAACGATAACGTCGGCACCAATACATGCGTTAGGAATAACTTTTTTTATATAATCAATTCTATTTTTATAAAGTTTACTAAGGTATCTCCTTTTCATAAGTTTTAAAACAGAATCACTTCCACTCTGCATAGGGATATGAAAATGGGGAACAAATTTATTACTTTTAGAGACAAAATCTATAATATCATTAGTTAATAAATTAGGTTCAATTGAGGATATTCTAACCCTAGAAATTCCATCAACTTTATCAAGGGCACTAACCAAGTCTAAAAAAGTATTTTCATGATTTTTATTACCAAACTCTCCCTTTCCATAATCTCCAATGTTAACTCCAGTTAACACAATTTCTTTAATTCCAGAACTAGAAATAGATTTTGCTGCATTTACAATATTATCAAGCTTATCACTTCTTGAAATTCCCCTTGCCAAAGGAATTGTACAATAAGTACACTTATAGTCACATCCATCTTGAACTTTCAAAAAAGATCTTGTTCTATCTCCAATAGAATAACTAGATTGATAAAAATCTGTTTCTTTTATTTCACAAGAATGAACAGAACCTATATTATTTTTTTTCAAATCATTTAAATAATCTAGTATTTTGAACTTTTCTTTACTTCCAAGAACCAAATCAATCCCATTTACTTTAGCTAATTCTTCAGGTTTTAGTTGTGCATAACATCCAATAGCAATTAAAAAAGCTTCAGGATTTAATTTTAAAGCTTTTGAAACATAAGATTTAAATTGCTTGTCTGCATTTTCTGTAACAGAACAGGTATTAATTACATAAATATCAGAGAATTGATCAAACTTTACTAAGAATAGCCTACATCTTCAAATTGTCTTGAAATAGTAGAAGTTTCAGAAAAATTAAGTTTGCAACCTAAAGTAGTTAAAGCAACCTTATGATTTTGGCTCATATTGATTTTAAACTCTTAAATTAGCTTGCAAATATAGGAATCAATATCTATGATTTACAAGTCAAAGTTTTCAATACACTTTTTAATAATAACTGTATTAATAATTATAGGATGTTCTGAAAGTGTCTTGATTGATGAAAAGAAAGTATTTAGATATAATGAACATTCAAATATTTCATCATTAGATCCAGTTTACTCTAGTACATTAAGAAATATTTGGCCAGTTAATCAGATATTTAACGGATTAGTTCAGTTAGACGATTCGTTAAAAGTAAAACCAGATTTAGCAAAAAACTGGATAATATCAAAAAACGGTTTAGAATATAAGTTTTTGATAAAAAAACATATTTTCTATCACCATTCTAAAACTTTTGGTAGAGATTCTACAAGAGCGGTTAATGCATCAGATTTTGAATATAGTTTTAAGCGATTAAATGATCCCCAATTAGGATCACCAGGGTCTTGGGCTTTGAAAAATGTGAGTAGTTTTAAGGCAGAAAATGACAGCGTATTTGTTATAAAATTAAAAAAACCTTTTGCAGCATTTTTAGGCTTACTATCTATGAAATATTTTTCAGTTGTTCCTTTTGAAGCAGTAAATTATTATGGAGATAAGTTTGGTAAAAATCCAATTGGAACTGGTCCTTTCAAATTTAAAAGATGGGAAGAAAACATAAAATTAGTTTTAAGAAAAAACTATTTGTATTTCGAAAAAGACAGAAAAGGAAAAAACCTACCCTATCTTGAAGCTATCTCAATTACATTTCTTCCTGATAAGAAAAGTGAATTTATGGAATTTGCTCAAAATAAACTTGATTTTATTAACTCAATAGATTCATCTTTTAAAGATCAATTAATTTCTATTAATGGAAATTTAAAAAAAGAACATTCCAAAAAAATAAAACTTATCTCAGGGCCATATTTAAATACGGAGTATATAGGATTCTATCTTGGTGATAAAAAAAGTCAAATTCATTCAAAAAAACTAAGATTAGCTATAAACTATGCAATTGACAGAAAAAAAATGATGAAATATTTAAGAAACAATATTGGATACCCAGCTAATAATGGTTTTGTTCCATTAGGATTAAATATGGAAAATTCTGTAAATGGATTTAATTATAATTTAAAAAAAGCAAAAACATTAATTCAAGAATATAAAGTAGAAAATAATAAAGAAAAAATAGAACTGATACTCACTAGTGATGCAAATTATTTAGACATAGTTGAATTTATACAAAGAGAACTTCAGAAAATTGACATTGACTTATCAATTAATATTGTTCCTGCCTCTACCTTAAGACAAGGTAAGTCAAACGGTAAATTTGAAATGTTTAGAGCTAGTTGGATAGCTGATTATCCAGATAGCGAGAATTATTTGAGTTTATTTTACTCAAAAAATTTAGCTCCAAATGGTCCAAATTATACACACTTCAAAAGCATTGAATTCGATAGACTATTTGAAAGTACATATCAGGAGCAAAACAGTTTAATTAGAAAAAATATATATAAAGAACTAGACAGTTTAGTTTTGGAAAATTCACCTATTATTCCCCTTTACTATGACAAAGTTATGAGGTTTAGTCAAAAAAATATTGAAGGATTGACAACTAATCCAGTAAATCAATTGAATTTAAAAAAGGTTTATAAAAAGTAAATTACTTTTTGGCTTTAGCATATCTATTTTTGAACTTATCAATTCTTCCAGCAGTATCAATAAGTTTTGTTTTACCAGTGTAAAACGGATGAGAAGTCCTAGATATTTCTAATTTTACAAGAGGATAAGTAACACCTTCATGTTCAATTGAATCTTTACTTTCAACTGTTGATTTAGTAATAAAAACATCGTCATTAGACATATCTTTGAAAGCAACTAATCTGTAATTTTCTGGGTGTATACCTTGTTTCATTTTTATAATAATTGGATGCAAATTTAATTCTTTTTTATCAATTTGCAACTTTATCTAATTTATTACTAATCAAGTATTCAAATATTAGCTATTTTTACATCAAAATAAATATTATGGAACAAATCAGTACAAAACAATATATGATTAATTATGGTTTAATGACTAGTGTTGTTTTACTAACTTTTAGTTTAATGTTGTTTTTTTTAGAAGCTCATTACGAACAGGATGCTGTTGTACAAATTACAAACACTGTAATTACATTCGCTGGAATTACCCTAGGATGTTTAGCCTACAGAACAGCTAATGACTATATAATTTCAGGTTCCACCGTTAGAAAAATTGGAACAGGAATATCACTGATAATAGCACTTGTATCTTTATTTTACACATTATTTTTAACAAATGTTTTGGATCCTGAATATTGGGACATAGTTCTAGAAATTGCATATAATCAAACTCTGAACGACAACCCTGAAAGTTTAAATGGATTAGATCTTAACGGATTTATTGAAGCTAG
>JGI20156J14371_10001993_pt1 | contig 16498 bp, 13 predicted proteins | sample COG_06_FD_14371 | JGI IMG/M metagenome (IMG submission 14371)
ATACCGTTGCTTATTTTTGGGCGATGCTCACCTTTGGATGTCTTTTGGGACTCGCCTTATTGAAGGTTATGGATAGTCGAAAATTACTGATCGGTGCAACCCTAACCACCCTGGTCTGTTTGTTTTTTGCACTCTTGGGTACTGCTGCTGTTGCCTTAATTGCATTTCCTATGCTAGGGTTTAGTATTTCTGTAATGTGGTCTATAATTTTTTCATTGGGTCTGAATTCAATCAAAACTCATCACGGATCCTTATCTGGAATTTTGTGTACCGGAATTGCTGGGGGGGCCATCCTCCCGTTTATCGTTGGAATAATCGGAGAAGTAACTTCTTTAAAAACAGCCCTGTTTTTTCTCATTATACCCCTAGTCTTTATCTTGTCTATCGGATTTTGGGCGAAACCCTTAGTCACCAATAAATTTATGGGTTCTAAAAATGAAGGGAAATGAACGAGTATATAGGTGTCGATTTGGGGGGGACAAATTTTAAAGCTGGACGTGTTTCTGATGGAGAAATTGATTTAGAAGCAACAAATCCTGTGCATCAAAACTGCACAGAGTCAGAGCTTTTCACCATACTGTTTGCAACAATAGATGCCCTAATCACAAAAAANACAACGGCAATAGGAGTTGGAGTGCCTGGAATTGTAGATCCCGATACTGGAATTATTTATGACATCATCAACCTGCCAGCCTGGGAAACAATCCCGCTTAGAGACATCTTAGAAGGCCGCTATTCTATTCCCGTTCATTTGAATAATGATGCCAATTGCTTTGCAAAAGGAGAATACATTTACGGTGCTGGAAAAGCCTACAATAATTTTGTGGGGCTCTCCATCGGGACAGGCTTGGGGATGGGTATTATCATTGAAAGAAAATTGCATAACGGCTTGTTCTTCGGAGCAGGTGAAATCGGAATGGTAACCTACAAAGACAGCATCATTGAGTACTATGTAAGTAGTCTGTTTTTTGAACGAAACTTCAATGCAACTGCAAAAGAATTGAGTCTTTTAGCTACCCAAGGTGATGCAACTGCACTGCAGGCATACCGTGAATTTGGACTGCATTTAGGAAACGCAATCAACAACATCAATTATATGATAGCTCCCGAAGCAATTGTACTTGGAGGATCCATCAGTAAAGCTTTTCCTCTCTTTAAAAAGTCGATGGAAGAAACCCTAAAAACCTTCGCTTTTCCTAAGCAAACGGAGCATTTAGTAATTGAAGTTTCAGGCGTAAATGGGATTGCAATCCTAGGAGCTGCTGCCCTTTGCATTGATTGATAATTAGCTGAACTTAGCTAGATACTTTCGGAATCGATATAGGAAACTACCTGTGGATGATTCCATAAGAAAGATGCTGGTAATTGAGAAGTGACCTTTTGAGTCAGCAGTTGTTTTATAGTGAGCTCTTTACCTGCACCCGTGACTAGTAAAATGATTTTTTTAGACCGAAGAATATCAGCCATTCCAACAGTAAGTCCAAACTTGGGGTTGTGTTTCATCGTTTTGGTCATGTTGTGCTGCACAGAAGTTTCGGATAACGTACTCCTATGGCATGCATCGGATAAAGTAGCAGCAGGTTCATTAAACCCCAAATGACCATTTTTACCCATTCCTAAAAAACAAATATCGATCGGTTTGCGTTTATTCAGTTCCTTTTGAACGCGCATGCATTCCGCTTCAGGTTCAGTTGCATCACTTTTAAACGATAGGTAGCGGTCATCAGAAACAGCTAAAGGAAGCAGGATTTTATTTTGTATGTAGTACGCACAGGAACTCGGATCGTCTGAAGACAGTCCAAACCATTCGTCTAGTTGCACAACTTGAAGTGCAGTATAGCGTTCGGGCTCATCTTGATGGTTTTTAGCCATCCGCTCGTAAACCCCAGTTGGAGAATGGCCCGTTGCCACACAAATCGATAGCTTTGAATCCCGTTTTAATGCATTATAAAAAGAATCAAAAGCTGCACGACTCATTTCCTCGTAGTCTCTACAATATTCAATTTTCATTGGGCATTTTTTTCACTTTTCAAAACCAATAAGGCTTCTAATGCCGCAACGAATGTTTAGGGGGATAGAAACTGAAGTTTGCTCCTTTCGTTTGACAAAAACATGAACAAAGCTTCCGTAAGCAGATGCTTGGTTTGCGCCTTCTTTGAATACAGCCAAACCATAGGTTACTGAACTATTTCCTATTTGGTTTACTCGAAGTCCAATTGTTATTGCATCGGGAAAAGCAATTGGAGCAAGGTAATTGCATTGGGAATTAACAACAAAACCAACGATGGGCGCATTGTGAATATCAAGTCCAGCCGTATTGATTAAATAATGGTTTACAGCCGAATCGAAATAAGAATAATAGGTAACATTATTGATATGCCCATAAACATCATTATCCATCCATCGGGTATTGATCTTGTGAAAATGTTTATAGTCTGTTTTATTAAGTGGCTCCGTTCCGGTCATAAGCATCTGCAGAAATTGATTCTTTAAAGTTAATCTCTTTTTAGGAAGCGCAAGAGGGATTCAAGAGAAACTCTTTTGCGCAAAATCGATAATTTATTCTTAAAGTATTTTTGCTGTTTACTACTTCCCTCAGCTTTTATCAAGTCCCGGAATTGTTCAAAAAGGTCAATTCCAACATCAGATTTCTTGGGATTGAAGGGGTCCATTTGCATCAAAAAACTACTGATCAAGTGTTTCCATTCGAACGCAGATATTGCTAGTGAAGACAATTTGTTTTTCACTTCATTCCAGAAATAATCAGGCGTGTCGCTCACATCCAAGACTCTGAGATCAGTCGCTTGAATGGTGATCATAAAATCAGCTGTTATTTTAAGCGCAGATGGAACTACAATTACATCTTCAAAAAAAACATAGGTTATATCGGTATAATTGAATATAAAAACAGGACAACGCAACTGGGCTTCTAAAATCTCAGAAAACTCTCGTTGTCTGGATCGTTCCAAAAGAAGCTTCTTGGATTTATGTGTTGGTTTTAAAACAATACAACAAATCATAACCCTTTTTTCGTTTTAAAAACCAATAGCATTACAAACGAAATTCCCTTAAAACAATTAAAGGATATCAAAACGATCTAAGTTCATTACTTTGGTCCAAGCCGAAACAAAATCCTGAACAAACTTCGTGTTTGCATCACTAAAACCATAAACTTCGGCTAGGGCTCTCAGCTCGGAATTCGATCCAAAAATCATATCTACTCGTGTTCCTGTCCATTTTAATGTTCCAGAAGTACGATCCCGTCCTTCGAAAACATCTTCATAATCAGATGTGGCACTCCAAGTAGTGTTGATGTCCAATAAATTTACAAAAAAATCATTTGAAAGCGATTCTTTGTTATTTGTAAAAACCCCATAATTTGATTCATCAAAATTGGTGTTTAAAACCCGCATTCCACCAATCAACACAGTTAATTCTGGAACGGTAAGACACATCAATTGCGCTTTATCTATCAACATTTCTTCTGCAGAAACGGTATAGGTCGCTTTCAGGTAGTTTCTAAATCCGTCGGCATTGGGCTCTAAGATTGCAAAGGAGTCTACGTCTGTTTGATCTTGGGTAGCATCGGTTCGCCCTGGGGTAAAAGGAACACTTATTTTCTGACCAGCATTTTGAGCCGCCTTTTCTATACCAACACAACCGCCCAGTACAATCAAGTCTGCTAAGGAAACCTCTTTCCCGTCCATTTGGCTGCTGTTAAAGGTGTTTTTTATTTGTTCTAAACGTGCAATAACGGAACGCAGTTGTTCGGGCTTATTCACTTCCCAATCTTTCTGAGGCGATAAGGTCAGACGCGCACCATTGGCACCACCACGCTTATCAGAATTCCTGTAGGTAGAAGCAGAAGCCCAAGCTGTAGACACCAATTGTGCTATGGTGAGTTCTGAGTTCATAAGTATTGCTTTGAGTGAATTGATGTCTGCCTGATCAATTTGTTTAGCTTTAGGGGCGGGAATTGGGTCTTGCCATATCAAATCTTCTTGCGGAACTTCTGCCCCTAAATAAAGTGCTTTCGGCCCCATATCCCGATGCGTAAGTTTAAACCAAGCACGAGCAAATGCATCTGCAAACTCAGTTGGATTTTCATAAAAACGCTTGGAAATAACCTTATATTTTGGGTCTTCTATAAGCGCAATATCAGTTGTAAGCATGATCGGACTATGCGTTTTCGATGGATCGTGAGCGTCGGGTACTGAACCCACTCCGCCATCGTTTTTAGGTTTCCATTGATGTGCTCCTGCTGGACTTTTGGTGAGTTCCCATTCGAATCCGAATAGGTTTTCGAAATAGTTATTGCTCCATTGGGTGGGAGTTGTTGTCCAAATACCTTCGAGGCCACTCGTAATGGTGTCTCCAGCATTCCCAGTTCCAAAAGAATTTTTCCAACCCAATCCTTGTTCCGCAATACCAGCAGCTGCCGGTTCTGGACCAACATATTTATCAGGGTCAGCAGCACCGTGTGTTTTACCAAAAGTGTGTCCTCCAGCGATAAGCGCTACAGTTTCTTCATCATTCATAGCCATTCGTCCAAAAGTTTCTCGAATATCAACTGCAGAAGCTAGTGGATCTGGTTTTCCATTTGGACCCTCTGGGTTTACATAGATGAGGCCCATTTGTACAGCTGCAAGTGGATTTTCTAATTCGCGATCCCCTTCATATCGTTTGTCTGCAAGCCATTCTACTTCTGATCCCCAATAAATATCTTCTTCTGGTTCCCAAACATCTTCACGTCCACCTGCAAAGCCAAAGGTTTCAAAGCCCATGGACTCCAAAGCGCAGTTACCAGCGAGTATCATCAAATCTGCCCATGAGATTTTATTCCCATACTTTTGTTTTATGGGCCATAGCAAAAGTCTTGCCTTATCTAAGTTCCCGTTGTCTGGCCAACTGTTTAAGGGTGCAAAACGTTGGGTTCCGGATCCGGCTCCCCCACGACCGTCTGCTATTCTGTAGGTTCCGGCACTGTGCCATGCCATGCGTATGAAAAAAGGTCCGTAGTGTCCAAAATCTGCTGGCCACCAATCTTGGGAGTTTGTCATTAGCGTCTCAATATCTTGCTTTAAAGCAGGGAGGTCCAACGACTCAAAAGCCTTGCGATAATTGAAATCAGCATCCATTGGATTTGAAGCCTTTGAATGTTGACGCAGGATGTTTAAATTCAATTGATTGGGCCACCAATCTTTGTTTTGTGTTCCTTTTCCTGCAACTTGTTTTAGAGCGCCTCCGTTAAAAGGACATTTCCCTCCTGATGTAGTGTTTTTCAAATTTTCCATAATGACAAAATATTAAAATCAATTGATCTAAAGTAGTGAGGAGATCAATTGCTTTTACAAACATAGTATTGATATTCCCTATAGTTGCATCATAAACAATTATAAATCAACTATTAGCTTGTGTTACGAAAGTTATAAGCTCCCGATTCTACTCGCATTCATTAAGCAATTGAGGAGGAAGGGCATTACCGTTCAAATAATTTAAATATGGAAAGTTGAGGTTAAATCCAAAATTCATATTAGATTTACCTGTTTTAATTAATTTTAAATTAAATTAATCTTTTCCAAGAATTATGGCTGATAAATACATTGATATCGACACGCTGAAGTATATGCTTTATGATGTGCATCAACTAGAAGAATTATTTAAAAGAGAACGCTTTGTTGATCATGATAAAGAATCCATCGATCTCTTTTTAGAATCGAATAAAGACTTTGCCGATAAGGAGTTATTTCCTTTCGTCAAAGAGATGGATGAGCAACCAGCTCATTATAAAGACGGAAAAGTATACGTTCATGATCAAGTAAAGACCATGATGCATAAGGGAGGAGAACTTGGGGTTATCTCTGCTTCTTTTGATTATGATGACGGTGGTATGCAAATTCCACTATTGGCTCACACAGCTGCTTACTTTATTCTCGATGCTGCCAACAATCATTTACCTGGATATGCAGGCTTAACCCAAGGAGCTGCAGAATTAATCATCCACTTTGCAAACAAAGCATTGAATGAGGCCTATGTTCCCAAGATGTTATCAGGGCAATGGGGCGGTACCATGTGTTTGACAGAGCCACAAGCCGGAAGTTCCTTGTCGGATATTGTGACTAAGGCTAAACCCACTTCCGATGGCTACTATAACATAACAGGCCAAAAGATTTTCATCTCCGGAGGGGACAATCAATTTGCAGAGAACATCGTTCATTTGGTTCTTGCCCGTATTGAAGGAGCGCCGAAAGGAACCAAAGGAATTTCTCTATTTGTAGTTCCAAAAAACAGACCCGATGCCTCAGGAGTTTTAACACCAAATGATGTTACTACAGTTGCAGATTTTCAAAAGTTAGGTCAACGGGGATATTGTACCACCCATCTCGGATTTGGAGATGCTGAGGATTGCAGAGGATGGCTTGTTGGGAACGAAAATCAAGGCTTGAATTATATGTTTTTGATGATGAATGCTGCACGAATTGCTGTAGGTCGTGGCGCTTCTGCCATTGCATCTGCTGCCTATTATGCTTCTTTACAATATGCCAACGAGCGACCACAGGGAAGGAAATTATCTAGTGACGGAAAGAAAAATCCTGATGAGAATCAAAGCTTGATTATTGAACACCCCGATGTTAGACGCATGCTTTTATTACAAAAAGCAGTCGTAGAAGGCTCCATGAGTCTTGTGCTGCGAGCGGCTAAATATTACGACTTAGAGGTTACCGCCACCTCCCCAGAAGAAAAAAACAAATACAATACCCTCCTTGAGATGATTATTCCTGTAGTGAAGACCTATCCATCGGAAGCGGGAAGTTATGCCGTAAATAATGGCTTACAGGTATTGGGCGGCTATGGTTTTTGTGCTGATTTTATCTTACAACAATACTATAGAGACATACGAATTTCTGCGATATACGAGGGAACTACCGGGATTCAATCCCAAGATTTATTGGGTCGTAAAATCACAATGGGCCAGGGCTCAGGACTTGCTTTATTGTCTGCCGAAATCTTAGAAACAATTGAAGCTTCTAAGAAACATGAAGCATTACAACCCTATGCGGCTATTTTAAGTGAAAAATTAGCGCTTACACAGAAGATACTTCAGCAACTGATGCCACACGCTGTAAAAGGAGACTTTGAACGTTACTTAGCAGATGCTAGTATTTTTATGGAATTTTTTAGTCTTATTATTATTGGATGGACATGGCTCGAGATAGCAACCAAAGCTCAAGAAAGTCTAAAGGACCCTGATGCTTCCTTATCTGAAGAATTTTATATTGGAAAAATAGAGACCATGAAATATTTCTTTAGCTACGAACTTCCAAAGACGTTGGGACAAGCAGCAATTTTAATGGATCCAACAACCGTTACTATTAAAAAGGAAAAAGAAGAATACATCAATTAAATTATAAAAACGGAAAACTATATTTAAAATCATAGAAACTAAATGCCGTTTTTTTTCTTTGAAATCTGAAAAAAAAACAATCTTTGCGCTAACAAATACTATTTATCTATGAAAGAGCTTCTACAATTTGATTTTAAACATATTCGCGGGGATTTATTCGGCGGACTAACTGCTGGTATTGTTGCTTTACCTCTTGCACTAGCCTTTGGTGTGAGTTCGGGCTTAGGACCAAGCGCTGGTCTCTATGGAGCTATTTTCTTAAGCTTTTTCGCTGCGTTGTTTGGAGGTACTGCCACTCAAATTTCTGGGCCTACGGCTCCAATGACTGCCGTAAGTATGGTTTTTATTGCAGAAATCATTTCCAATTTCGACGGAAATGTTGAAAAGGCGCTCCCGACGATCCTATGCGTTTTCTTTTTAGCAGGTTTACTTCAAGTTGCCCTCGGTATGTTGGGAATTGGTAAATACATACGATACATCCCCTACCCGGTAGTCTCAGGTTTTATGACCGCTATTGGGGTGATCATTCTAATTACACAAATTCCACCTTCTTTTGGTTATTACCCCAAGGAAGATTTAAATTACGTTACACAGTTCAAGCCTCAAGCCGAAGAAATTATTTTAGAAAATATTCTGAAGGATGAGATGAATGAGGGAATCCTTGTTCTTGAAGATTTTAAAACAACCATCGATCGAGCACAAAAAATAACGGAAGAAGATATTTTAATTGAAGCTAAAACATTAGCTGGAAAAAATGCTTCGGGAGTTATTGGTACTATAAAATCAGTACCTAAAATATTCCGTGATATAAATTATATGGAGGTCCTCTTGGCGTTTTTTACTATTTTGATCATCTTTGGGTTTAAACGCATCACAACTAAAGTGCCCAGCACGCTGGTAGCACTCTTTGTAGTATCTGGTGTTGCTATAGGCTTTGGTTTAGATTACCGTCCCATTGCTGCAATCCCATCGGGTTTACCACTTCCAAACCTATCCCTTTTCGGGAGTCTTGGAATGGGTACACTGAGTACCTACATCTTTACAGCCATTACCCTGGCATTCCTTGGAGCTATTGATTCACTGCTAACTTCAGTAGTATCGGACAACATGACTAAAACAGTACACAAGCCCAATAAGGAACTTATTGGTCAAGGAATTGGAAATAGTATTGGAGCAATATTCGGGGGCTTACCTGGAGCTGGAGCTACCATCAGAACCGTTGTAAACATTAATGCGGGAGGTAAAACAAGACTTTCAGGAATGATTTCTGGACTGCTTTTACTTGTTATCTTATTAGCACTTGGTCCAATTGCCTCACAAATACCTGCAGCTGTTCTAGCAGGAATTTTAATTACCGTAGGAATTGGTGTAATGGACTACAAAGGGCTAAAAGCTATCCCAGCCATGCCACGTGATGAAGTTCTAATATTGATTGTAGTTCTGATTCTTTCTACAGTTTGGAATCTAGTATTTGCTGTAGGAATTGGTTTGGTAATCGCTTCTCTCATGTTCATGAAAAAAATTGGAGATTTAACCAGTGATAGTTTGAATATAGTAGCCCTCAAAGAAGAAGAATCATGGGAAGATGAAAAAGGTTTACCCAAAGACATAAAGAAAGAAGTATTCATAAAACACATTGATGGGCCTTTATTCTTCGGATCAACCTCCAAGTTTACAGAAACTGCGAAACAGATACCAGAAAACGCTTCAACCTTAGTGATTCGACTCGATAAGGTTCCTTATATCGATCAGTCGGGACTATATGCACTAGAATCTGTGATTTTGGATTTACGCCAACAAGACAAGAATGTACTGTTGGTTGGAGCTACAAAACAGCCCGAATACATGATGGAGCGTATCGATATTATTCCTGATCTGGTTTCTAAAGATCAGTTATTCGATGACTTCGATCAATGTTTGGATTGGCTTAAGAAAAATAAATAATAAGTGAAAATTTGACTAGTAAACTAAAAGTTTAGGCGAAAGCCTAAGCTTTTACTAGTTCAAACAAATCTTTTCGAATTAATTTATATTCCTCAACAGACTTTGTTTTTACTTCATGATCTTCTTTGTCGATGTTGTCTGAAAACCAATCGTAGCAATTTCGTTAAATTCTTTGTCAAGATTGCGTTTACTCCACATTGACATTTCATAAACAACAGGATATAAATCAATACCCATATCCGTTAGGTAATAGTATTTTGTTTTCTTGTTATTCGGAGCAAAAGCAAAATCAATAATACCTTTTGATTTTAATGATTTTAGACGATCCGTTAAAATATTAGTTGCAATACCTTCTGGAGAGTCCATGAATTGCTTAAAGGTGTTTCTTTCTAGAAAGAAGTCACGGACAATCAGTAGAGACCATTTGTCACCGACAAGGTCTACTAAATTTGAAATGGGACAGCCTGATCTATAGTCCATATTAAAAACAAATTAATTGTCTACAAACATACATAATTTATTTTTTAATCAACTTATTATTATAATAGTTAACAGCATATATATCTTTTTATTTTAAATGCCCTAATAGTTGCATCCAACCTACTCAAACGATCTTCTAAATAATGCTTTAGATCATTTATTACATTGGGGTAATCAACAGAACTACCAATCCATTGATTGTAGTTTCTTTCAATTGTAGCAGATGAATCTGCATTTAGATAATTAATATTTTAAATAAAGAAACTAGCAACTAATGAATGTGTATTTTTGTGCACTAAAAAGAATCCAATTCCTATGAATTTACTCTCCGTTGAAGGCATTTCAAAATCGTATGGTGAAAAAGTTATTTTCAAGCCACTATCGTTTGGAATAAATAAGGGTCAGAAAATTGCTCTAATTGCTAAAAACGGAAGTGGAAAAACCTCAATCCTAAACATCATTGCAGGCGAGGATGATCCAGATCAAGGAAATGTTGTTTACAGAAAGGGTACCCGCGTTGCTATTTGGCTCAGGAACCGAAACTGGATGCAAAACTCACCGTTGAAGAAAGCATTTTACAAGCCGACAACCCTACCCTCGAGATCATTGCTAACTACGAGCGTGCACTCGAAAATCCGGATGATCAAGAAGCTTATCAAAAGGCTTTTGAAGCAATGGATCAAAATCAGGCATGGGACTTTGAAAATCAGTACAAGCAGATTTTATTCAAACTTAAACTGAATGATTTAAGTGCGGTCGTAGGTAGCCTTTCTGGGGGTCAAAAAAAGAGAATTGCTCTCTGTAATGCACTGCTCATGCAACCCGAACTGATCATCTTAGATGAGCCTACCAACCATCTGGATCTTGAGATGATTGAATGGCTAGAAGAATATTTTGCAAAAGAAAAGGTCACCCTTTTAATGGTTACCCACGATCGGTATTTCTTAGAACGCGTATGTAACGAAATTATAGAATTAGATGAGGGTGACCTCTACACCTACAAAGGAAACTATTCCTATTACCTGGAAAAAAGAGAAGCCCGATTAGCTCAGGAGTCCGTTGAAGCACATAAAACCAAGCTCCATTTCAAAAAAGAGTTGGATTGGATGCGTCGCCAACCCAAAGCCAGAACAACCAAGTCTAAATCCAGAATTGAAGATTTTAAGGAGATTAAAGAAAAAGCTAGTCAGCGAAGAAATGAACACCAAGTTCAATTGGAAATCAACATGGAGCGTTTAGGTAGTAAAATGATCGAAATGCACAAGGTGCAAAAAGCATTTGGCGACAAGGTGATTTTAAACCAATTCGACTATATGTTTCAGCGTAATGATCGTATCGGTATTATTGGAAAGAATGGAACAGGAAAATCTACCTTTCTGAATCTATTGACATCAAACGACAGACCCGATGCAGGCAAAATTGTTTGGGGAGAAACACTGAAATTTGGTTACTATACCCAGAAGGGAATCAAGGTCAAAGAGGGACAAAAAGTAATTGATGTGATCCGTGAATTTGGCGATTTTATTCCTCTTAAAAAAGGGCGTAAAATATCTGCACAACAGCTGCTTGAACGGTTTTTATTCGATCGAAAAAAGCAATACGACTTTGTCGAAAAACTAAGTGGTGGAGAACGCAAGCGTCTATACCTCTGTACGGTTTTAATACAAAACCCGAACTTTCTAATCCTAGATGAGCCAACCAACGACTTGGATATTGTAACCCTTAATGTCTTAGAAAGCTTTTTACTCGATTTCCCGGGTTGCCTGCTGGTTGTATCCCACGATCGTTATTTTATGGATAAAATCGTAGACCATTTATTTGTCTTCCAAGGCGAAGGTGTAATCGAAGATTTTCCGGGGAATTACTCCGATTATCGTGTATACGAGGATTCACAAGTCGTGGAAAAAAAGACAACAGCCGTAGCAGAAAAAAAAGTGAAAAAAGAATGGAAAGAAAGTCCAAATAAAGCTTCTTTGACTTTTGAACAGCAAAAAGAATTCAAAAAACTGGAACGAGAAATTGAAAAAATTGAAACTAAGAAAGAAGAAATTCAAAATCGTTTTTCAACTGAAGCACTCGATCCTAAAGACATTGAAGAACTTTCCATAACACTGGGTAAACTGGGGCAAGAATTAGAAGAAAAATCAGAACGTTGGTTTGAACTTTCAGCTCTAAAAGAATAAATATTACATTATTCTAGACCTTCTGCAGCTTTAGTCAGCTGCTTTTTTTTAGCTTTACTAAAATTGAACTCATGAAACTACGTATGTTAATCCTTGTGCTGTTGTGTTCATTTGGAATTCAAGCACAAAAGAAAAAAAGTACTTCTAAAGCGTCAAAAAGTATTGATTCTTTGACTCAAAAAATGACTCAAAACAAAGGGTTGATCACTACCTATTTGAATGAGGAAAATAAATTATTTTTCGAAATTGACAGCACACTTTTAGACAAAGACCTCTTGGTCGTTACTCGAATTGCACAATTACCAGCCAATTATTCACCCTATACGAATGCAGGTTCTAAAACAGCACAGCAGGTCATTCGTTTTATAAAAAAAGGGAAGCAAATTATTTGGAAGCAAATTTCGTACAGCAATATAGCTTCAGCAGAAGACCCGATTAGTCTCAGTGTAGCTGAGAATAACTTTCAACCTATTTTAGCTGCCTTTGACATAAAAAACAAGGAAGAAAACCGCTTTTTAATTGATGTGAGTAATCACTATATGAATGATTCTCCTGGATTCAATATCATTCGGAAAACTCAAAAAGAAAATTATAAAATCGGGAGTGCTGACAAAAAAAGAAGCCTTATCGATGCTGCCAAAAGTTTTCCAAAAAATACAGAAATCCTCCATACCTTGACCTTTAGCGCATCAAAGGCCCCACGAGCAAACCCAAGTAAAACCTTTAGTTTTCAAATCAATCATTCGTTTATCGCCTTGCCCGAAGATCAAATGAAAATCCGGTACAGCGATCGAAGAGTAGGATGGTTTTCCCTTAAAAAGATAGATTACAGCTCCCAAGCGTTGAAAGCTGATGAAATAGAGTTAATTCGTCGTTGGCGTTTAGAACCAAAAGATAAGGAAGCTTATGAGCGGGGAGAACTGTCAGAACCCATAAAACCTATTGTGTATTATTTGGATCCTGCAACACCCACTAAGTGGCGTCCCTATTTCAAACAAGGGATTGAAGATTGGAATACTGCCTTTGAAAAAGCCGGTTTTAAAAATGCCATACAAGCCAAAGAGCCTCCAACTGCAGAAGAGGACCCGGACTTTAGTCCAGAAGATATTCGATATTCTACTGTTCGTTATGTAGCATCGACCACAAGAAATGCAGTAGGTCCTAGTGTTTCTGATCCTAGAACTGGCGAAATTATTGAAAGTGATATCATCTGGTATCACAACCACCTCCGCTCCTACCGCAATCGATATTTACTTGAAACTGCTGCTGCAAATCCAAAGGCCAGAACCCTCGATACCCCCGAAAAAGAAATTGGAGAAATGATGCGTAGAGTCATTTCACATGAAATTGGTCATGCCTTGGGATTACCCCACAACATGAAGGCAAGCGCTGCCTACCCAGTTGACTCTTTACGGTCGGGTACATTTACTCAAAAAATGGGTATTGCTACTACCATCATGGATTATGCACGATACAATTATGTGGCACAACCTTGGGACGAAAACATTCGTTTTGTTCGCCAATTAGGACCTTATGATGCTTATGCAATTGAATGGGGATACCGTCATTACGAATCGAAAAGTCTAGAAGAAGAAACCAAAACCTTAAAAGCATTTGTAGATGCAAAGTCTTTAGATCCAATGTATATGTTTGGAGGTCGTGGGAACGATCCTAATGCTCAAACAGAAAACATAGGAGACGACCCGATTAAGGCCAGTGGCTATGGAATAAAAAATCTTAAGATTGTAGCTAAAAATCTTCCACAATGGACCTTAACGGAAGGAGATCATTATGATGAATTAGAAGAGCTTTATGGCGAAATGGTCGGTGTATACCGAAGGTATATCTATCATGTGCACAATATCGTTGGAGGGGTCAATGAAACGTTGCACAACACCAATCAAAAAGGCGTTACCACCTATGTTAATACCCCCAAGGCAAACCAACTAGCGGCATTAAACTTTTTGAATCGCGAATTGTGGAATACTCCCAATTGGTTGATGGATCCCCAATTGGTTTCTAATTTTAAAAGCGAAGGGAGTTTAAAAACCATTCAAAACCTACAACGCGCTGCACTCAATCGGTTTTTATCCGTCAAAAAACTGAACCGAATGTTATCTACGAGTCAAACGCTTTTGGGAAAAGCACTGAGCGTTGAGGAACTTTTAAATACGCTCTATACGCAGCTATTTAAAAATAGAGAACAACCCGATTCCTATGAACGGGCTTTACAACTCCACTTCATAAGCCAGGTGAAGAGTTTAATCGAAGAAGAAAAACTTCATCCAGAAATAAAAGCCCTTTTGACTATGCACCAATCGAATATTTACAAATGGTCAAAAAAGAAAAAAGGAACTTCAAACATGACCCTAAAAGCGCATTTCCAGTATTGTTATGAGCAAAGTTCTGCTAAATGATATTTAGGTTAAAAAAAGTAAAATCCCAATAGGATAGCCTTGGGCTATTTTTTATATTTGATCAAAATTCACAATATGTCTATATCTGATATTTATTCTTCTGGTTTTAAAAATAGAAACCGCGATCATTTTGCTGCAATTGTCCGAGTGGCATTGTCCGATGGTATCATTACCGACGATGAACAAGCTTTCTTAAACCGCACGGCTATCAACCTTGAAGTGGAAGAAGAGGAATATCAAAACATTCTTAAGAATGCTGATACGTACAAAATCAATCCACCATCCACTACTCAAAACAGACTGGAGCGCTTGTACGATCTAACCCGAATGGTATATGCAGACAGCATTGCTGATGAAGGAGAAAAAAGTCTTTTGAGACGTTTGGTAACTGGACTTGGTTTCAGTACAGATGCAGATGAAATTGTAAACAAGGCTATTGAACTTGTTGCTGCGGGTAAAGATGAAGATGAGTTTATCGCTGCTTTTAAATAGAAAGCACTTTTATTCTATTTCTTGAGACCTAAAGTCGGTGAAGGTGTATCCAATTTCTTCGTCTGCTATCATAAAACTAAAATCGAAATAAAAATTGGTGGGGAAACCATGGATAGGATCATAGGTAACCAGAGGCTTCTGGGTTTCTTTCCAAACTTTTTCGAATATAATCAATACGGGCATCTACCGTTAAAATCGATTGGTCTAAGTCAGCATCATAGGTAGCTCCTGCAACCAAAACTACAAGCCCATCGCGTACCACCACTTCTTTGGGCTGCGTATATTCTTGGGTGCAAAAACAGCTAATACGCTGGGTAAAAGAATAAGAATCAATTCCTTTCGATTCCCATAATTGCTGTTGTTTATCTAAGGTGCTCAGGTCGGTTTCTACTACAACATCTTTGCTATCGCAAGAAATTAAGGTCATAAACAACAGGCTACAAATCAAAAATCTTATTTTCATTTGGTGTGTTTTTTATTTCGTAAACTTTCAATGATTACAGAGAAAATAATTATGATCCCACCCATATAAACATTGGTGGCTGGAACCTCGTTTAGAAATACATAAGCTAAAATGATGCCAAAAATAGGCTGTAAGCTACTGATGATGCTGGCCGTACTTACCTCAAAAAAGCGTAAACTTTTTACAAAGAGGGTATGTCCTATGGCGGTGGTAATGATCGATAGTAAAACCAAATAGGGCAACTGGGACGGGATCGGTTCCAAATCCATATAAAACATAAATGGAAGCAGTAAAACACTTACAATAAACATTTGATGAAACATGATTACCGTTCCATCATAGCGCTGGACATGTTGCTTTAAGAGAAGGGTTCGCAAAGCATAGAGAAGTGCAGAAAAAACACCCACTAAAACTCCTTTTACCTGATCGTTTTCTAAATCAAATTCAGGAACTAAAACATAAACACCTACCAAAATGAGGAAGCCTAGGAATAGCTGAATTATACTCAGCTTTGATTTTACAAACAAAGGCTCCAACAGAGCGGTTATGATTGGGAAGGTATACAAAGAAAGGATCCCCAAAGCTACATTGGAGAGTTTTAAGGCGTAGAAATAGGTAATCCAATGTCCTGCCATAAAAACACCACTCAAGAGTAGCGTAGGCAGGTCTTTTCTAGAAAGAATCGCACGATTTAATTTTTGATGTCGGCAATAAAAATAAAGCACAAATACCGCCAAAAAAGAACGACACCAGATAATAACAGGAGGGTCCAAGGCGATATGTTTTCCCAGAACACCCGAGGTACTGATCAATAAAGTTGCGAAGAGTAATTCTAGGAAATGATTCTTCTGATTCGCTTCCATAAATTGAACTATCGGTACATCTTCTTAAATCTCCAGTAGGATGCTCCTCCCAAAAGAGTAACAAAGACCAAAGCATAGTACACAAAGTCAGGAGTAATAATTTTATCTCCACTGGCATAGGAATGCAAGCCAGACAAGTAAAAGTTAACTCCAAAATAGGTCATCATAATACTTCCAAAGGCTACAATGCTAGAAAGGTTAAACATCCAGCGGCTTTTCAGTGCAGGAATGAGTCGCATATGAATTACAAA
>JGI20156J14371_10002010_pt1 | contig 16390 bp, 12 predicted proteins | sample COG_06_FD_14371 | JGI IMG/M metagenome (IMG submission 14371)
TTTGCAACCATCAATCTGATTCTGTCACCGGAGCTTGCCGTGGCCCTCTCGGTGGTGATTGTTATCTTGCTGCTGACCTTTCTAGTGACCTCGGCAGACTCCGGCATTCTCATCATTAACACCCTCGCCTCGGGCGGAAATCAGAACCATAAAAGTCCGAAGCATGTGATGATTTGGGGCGTGATATTCTCGGTGTTGATCGGCGTGTTATTAGCCGCTGGCGGCATGGATGCGCTGCGTTCGGTAATGATTGTCGGTGCCCTGCCGTTCTCGGTTGTGATGGCACTGATGGCGGTATCGCTGGTCAAGACTTTGGTCGCTAAAGAAGGATAGAGGGTCAGTGCAGCAGTCCAAGCATTGCCGGTAACTCCCGCAATGACAGCAAGACGACGTAAGTTGACTATTGCACCGATGTATTGTGTCTACAGGGTCGATGTAGCTTGCAGCAATCAACACCACCAGTGGTGCCGGCAATAGTCTCTCGCCTCATCAGCTAACTTCTCGGCCTCCGCTGCGGCCTCATCGGCTAGCTGTCTTGCCTTTTCCGCAGCCTCTTCTGCTAATTTTTTTGCTTCTTCTGCAATCTTTTCGAGGTCATGCAACGCTGCCTCAAAAATATCCTCATTACCACAGTCGGCAGGCGCACTAATATTGGCGATCTGAATACAATTCTTCCCGCCCGTGATTTCACTGAGACATGCATTGCCTAAACAGGCCTCAGCAACGGCCGTTACATTACCAACGGAATGGGAAATATTTCCTCCGCCTTTATAGATATTACCGATAAAGATACCGTTTGTTCCACCAACAGCACCGACAACCTTGCTCGACAAATCACCGGTAGTGATTTTAATTGAGGATGGACTTGTCAATGAACTGAAAATCGAGCCAACAATGACTTCCGAATTTGCATCAGCGGCAATATCCGCATGGCTAGTGATATTTCCAATTGTGAGGTCATCGCTAATCGCCACAGATGAACTGCTGACATCGTAGCCAACCTGAATGATAGAGCTACTATTGACCGAGACCGAATCAGAGGTGACATTGCCGACTGATATAGAACCCCTAAATTGACTCACTCCGTAGATCTGTCCAATCGCAATAGACGAATTAGAGCCTATACCTACAGCGCTCGCACTTAGCGACCCTGATTTGATACTAATGGTATCATTGGAAACACCCTTTCCTGATACGCTACCCAGAACGATGGAACCAGTTGAGTCAAGACCAACACCACTTGCCGTAATATTATCCGCACTAGCTGTGATAGCGATATTTGATACGGCTCCCCCTGTCGCTATCACTCCTAAGCTTTCCACGCTTTTACCTTTACCTAAAAACCCCACACCAGCCCCAGAAATTTCGCCCAGATTAAGGGTCACAGTACTATTATTAATCTCGTCAGCTGTTATGTCGCCGATGCGCTGCTCAACTTCAGCCGCACCCAACAGTGACGCACTAGCGCCGCTGATAGATTGCGCATTGATACTCACTTTGTCACCCGTCGCCTCGCTAACATTCATCGAGCCGATATCTTGAACAGATTCAGCGCTACCTGCCAGTGTGGCCGCAACATTACTTAAATTACCGTCAATATTAACTTTCATTGAGCTGTTTTTAACCGCGCCAGTGATCACGCCAATATTCTGCTCGGCAGAGGACTTACCAATCATAGCCGCACTGACATTTGTGATTGATTTGGCTTGCACAGTCAAGCTGACGCCGCCCACATCAGCTCTCTCAGCATCAATAAAACCGACACTTTGAGTGGCGTCGACGCTAGCTGCCAGACCTGCTGACGCATTGAGCATTGACGACACATCGACATCAACTTGTGTATTTTGGATGTTGCCACCCTCCACAACAGCAACTGTCTGACTAGCTTTAGCTGATGCCGCGAGTCCCGCAGAAGCATTAGTCAAGGTACCAGCAGTCACTCTAATGCTGCTATCACCAATAGTGCTGCCATCAATCGTACCAATGTTCTGCTGCGCCGTTGCGGCAGCAGCTAAACCGGCAGCAACATTGACTGCGGTTGACACATCAACAGCCACATTGACTGACGTTATGCTACCTGACATCGCCGATACAACACCAACGTTTTGGTCAGTATCACCAAGATCTGCACCGACACTTACAGAGGCATTCATCAAAGAGCTTGTTGTCACCGACACCGAAGAGTCTTCAATACTGCTAGAATTAGCGCTTATCATGCCGACATCTTGCATCGATTTGCCATATCCAGCAACAGCAATACCTGCATTTATAATAGTATCTTTGGCCTGAACGCTAACCGTATCTCCAACCACATCAGAGCCTTTTATGACGCCAATATTTTGTTCGGAATCGGCATAGCCAGCTATCGACGCTGCGACATTAACGGCGCTTGGTAATGAGACACTGATCGAATCATTTGAAATAGTCACTGCATTCAAGTTGCCAATTGCTTGTTTAGCGACAGCTCCAGCGCCCACAACGACTCCAGCATTGATAACTGCACCATCCACATCGACATTTATTTTTGTGCCAGCCGGTGTGTCTGCTGCAAACAAGACCACCGAGAAAAGAGAAAAAATTAGAAGGACTAGTGATCGAATTCGCGCGTTAATCGTGACCGATATAATGGATTTATATGGCATGGAATGTGAACGCTCTGTAAATTGATCAATCATTTATTCTAGTCCCGAACGCACCATCCTTGCGCGAAAAAAAACAGCTGTAATACATTTTTTTATCGCCATCGATCAATCAAGTTCGAGTCAATCTTTTGAAGACTTTTTACGTCCGAACTTGCATAGAAGCAATAATTTTCTCGCTCAGGCTCCCAGCACCATTAATGACCATTGCTAGACTATCCATTCAGAGCGCAGACGCTAACAGAACTTCGACAGTTATCGTAGCTGGCCGTTAAAAAATTTAATGATCAGATGTTTACGCCAAAGACACGTCACTTGGCCTGGGCGTCTTCCACTTTTTCCTTGGCTGCTGCAGGCGCAGTTGCAGGCTTCCCTCCACTAGCAGCTGGTTTGGCTGGAGCTGGCGCTACCTGAGGTGGAGGTGCAATAACCTTACTGCCAATCGCTGTCTGATTCACATTTTCCCACCAAGACACATAGGGTGTATCACGTAGCGGCGTATAAGTATTGATCGATCTAAAGGTCTCAAAACCAATCGAGCCTGACGCCAGCAATCCCATACGTGTTTGATATTGAAAAAGGGCATCACTGGTTGATTCATTTAACTGACCATCAATGGGACCTGAGTAGTAATCTAAGTCAACCAATGCTCGCTGAATCGTTTTGATAATTTCTGCTGGATCGGTTTGATTCTTTTCAACGAATTCCGCCAGCAAAGCTTCGTTCTTTTCCGCATTGACACCTGCGTTAGCAAGACAGCGCCAATAAGGAACACCTTGAAGCTTACCCACCAGCTCAATCGCGCTCACTTCAATTAACGAACGCAATACATTGTTAAAATCTTTAGACACATTGTCAGACATCGAAAAACTGATCCCAAGATCATTCATCGATAAATCTGCGGACACCGCCTTGCTTTCAAGATTCGAAAGAGCAAGGGTGTTCGATGAAACGGCGCCTGAAATCATCTGCAAGGTCGAAACAAAACCAGCATTCAGGTCCATTGTCAGAGTGCCATAATTAGCACTCTGGGAGACGCTATTCGTTGCATCCTCTTGGCCTCTGAGGAGAAAAAATGTACCTCCATCTATCAGTTCTCCCGCATCAATTTGAGTTGACACTCCATAACCCTTTTGACTAGTCCAGAATGTTTTGTTCATCTGGGTTAGGCCGCCTCTAATGAAATAATCGGGCGTTCTAAATAAGCCCTTATCAGGGTGGCTTCCTTGCAGCGAAAGAATATTTTGAATATCCGAATCAAAGCTAACATAGCGAACACCACCGCTGCGAATAGTCATCTTCGACAGGGCCGAAATCAGCATTTCGGTACTGCCTTTTGAAATTGTTCTTTCAGACGTAAAGTTAGTGATTGGTGATGATGAAAGATAAATCGGATCAACCTGTTGAATCGTCATCAGATCATCCATGCAGGTTAACGATTCATTAAAGTCTGTTACGACAGATGTGGGTAAAGACGATGGATATTGTGCCTGCAGTGTAAGCGGCAGCTCCGGCGGCGCTTTTATCGATACACAGGAGGAGATCGTTGAGCTGACCACGAACAAACCAAAAAATTTAACAAATCTATTCACGTTAATGATGCACCCATATTGTAAAAAATTATTGTTTTTCTCGCGCATAGGCGGTTAGTTCTCTGATCACCGGACCGTTTTCTGTCGCGATCACCTGACGCACAAAATGGCCGAGAGACGGTGCATAGTTCAGCATTACTTTTTCACGACCATTACGATCACAGATAACTTCAGTAGCCTCAACCTTGCCAGCAGGTACAATAATAAGATTCGTCGCACCAACAGCGCAGCGCCACCGTGCTTCCGTTACATCTGGAGGACGAATACTATGACGGTTCTCGACAAAAGAGAATTGCTGACCTGCTGTAAATGTGTATGGAGAACCTTGAAAATGAGTCAGCTTCGACCAACCGCTAGCTAGATCAGTACCAGAACCACCCCAGCGAATAGGAGGCAGCAAGGTTGACAATGTGGTTTGAAGATAATCACCTTGATCACTTATCCAACTCACCTTGCCGTCCACTATCCCAGTAACGGTCCATTTTTGATCCGGATTATTAAACGAAAAGCTATCGCCCAATCTCAAAGGTGACTCTCGCTTATCAGCAGCGACAGAGTCAACCGTCAACGAGACTGGTTGCGAATAGACAAACTGCGGATCAACAAATGGCTTTTCGTGAGAGCAACTGGCCGATAAAAGTAGCAGAGAAAGCACTCCGCATAACTTGATCATTAATTGAACTTTAATCATATAAATCTCAGGCATTAAGGATAGGAGGCTTTACCTGGCACCATTCATGAAGCGTCAGGATATTGTGTCACGCACGAGCCCTTACCAACATCATTTAGCCGACGTGTCCTACTGAGTTTCCCACAATGTACTCGGCAGAATGGGAAACGTCTCAGCAGTCGTTGTCAGAATTAATAATGTTGCCATTCACAACAACGGTGACTTGATGCTGTCGGTGATCGCCCAACACCGGCCTAATATTACCAATCGCAACACCCCCACAACCGGCCTCTTGACTGTTGATGGCAATAGCCGATCCTCTAGCAGCCCTCGTTTTGGTATCACCTTGCACACCAATACCTGGGGTTGATCTGGAAGACATCACATCATTCTTGGCCCTAGTAGCCAACATTGCGGCAAGTGTGACGTCGTCCAACGCAAAACAAGGAACGCCAGCAGTGAACGATACGCTCAGCAGTAAAACTTTAGACAATGTCGACATTATCAATCGTCTTCATTTCCGACGGTACCGACCGATTGTTCAATATCAGCTTGACCCCCAGTCACTGCACCAGCGTTCACAAGGGCACCCTTTATCGATACAGAGTCCGTTAAGGCTCCAGCGACATTGCCATTCAACATGGTAGCAACAGATTGATCGATAGTAGCCTTGCCACCACTAACTGCTCCTGCGTTAACGATTCCACCGGTTATATCCGCATCAATCTTTGCCGCTCCACTAACCGTGCCCGACTTAATTGACGCTACAGCTTGTTTAATGGTCGCTTGACCACCTGAAACATCACCGGCATTGACAATCGCCCCTGTGATATCCGCATCGATAGTTGCTGCGCCATCAATTGAAGGTGCATCCTCGGCGAAGCCAAGGCCAGAAAGAGAGGCAACAAAAATTGTTATTAAACTTAGGGACTTTTTCATAATTAGACTCACTCCAGTAGACGTTTTAGATGTTATTCTATCAACAGTATACGCATCCGAATATTTTATAAAAGCAAAATTTCGCGCTCACATTTCCACTCCAAAATAGATATTCACTGGCCTTGGTTTTTTTGACCGNCAACTGATCCTACTCAAACTGGCAGTAATATGGCTTTTTTAGACTCNAAAAAAAGCCCCTGNAACATTAATTTCAGGGGCTCTCCTAAGATTGGTACGACCGAGTGGACTCGAACCACCGACCCCCACCATGTCAAGGTGGTGCTCTAACCAACTGAGCTACGGTCGTACTGAAACCTACTTCTTTCTCGTCTGAACTAATCAACGCACGCTGCAGACTTGAAAGGGCGGCTAATATAGCGGTGGTGTCGAGGAAATTCAAGACAATTCAGGCTACAGTTAAACAGATAACAACATATCGCTAGTTAGCGCTTATGGAAAGCGGATTTCGACAATAGTCTAAAAGGATTTTACATGCTTCAACCCGTTATTCTTGCCGGCGGCTCAGGCACCCGCCTGTGGCCGCTTTCTCGGCAACTCTACCCCAAGCAGTTTTTGCAGTTAGTTGGCGAGCAGACCATGCTGCAATCAACCGTCGCGCGACTAAAGGGCTTGGAGTGTGCGCCAGCGATTATAGTTTGCCACGAAGATCATCGTTTTATTGCCGCAGAGCAGTTGCGTCTCTCCGGTGATCACCATAACGGCATTATTCTTGAGCCCTGCGCTCGCAATACCGCGCCAGCGATTTGTCTAGCCGCAATGTTAGCATCCGATCTTGATCCGGACGCCACACTGCTGATCCTTCCAGCAGACCACCATATGCAGAACCCAAAAGAGTTTCTCAACGCCGTAACCTGTGCAGCAGAATCCGCCGCCGCGGGCGCGCTGCTTACCTTTGGGATTAAGCCCAGTTATCCGGCAACCGGTTATGGCTATATAAAAAGGGCTGAGACCGCGACGGCTGATAAACCTCAGGAGATCAGTCGGTTTATTGAAAAACCCGACCTTGAGAGTGCACAAAAATATGTCTCTAGCGGTGAATTCCTCTGGAATAGCGGCATATTTATGTTTCGAGCCAATGTTTTTCTCGAAGAGATAAAGGCGTGTCGACCNGATATCCACAGCGCCTGCACAAAGGCATGGAGAGACCGCAGTCAAGATGGAGACTTTGTTCGACCNCATCAGGGCAGCTTTACCTCGTGTCCAGCTGACTCGATAGATTATGCCGTGATGGAGAAGACGACGAAGGCTATGGTGATGCCAATGGATCCGCAGTGGAATGATCTCGGCAGCTGGTCGTCGCTGCTTGAACTACTCCCAAAAAATGGCTCGGGCAGTGTCGAAATCGGCGATACTATCGGCCTGCATAGTTCGAATAATTACATTCATGCTGAGCAAAAATTAGTCGCGACGCTCGGCATTGATGATACCGTCATAGTGGATACCAAAGATGCTCTGCTAGTAGCGCATAAAGATCGTGTGGAGGATGTTAAACAGCTGGTTGACCTATTAAAGACACAGCAGCGCTGCGAAACTATCCAGCATCGTGAAGTCTATCGACCGTGGGGCAAATACGACTCCATGGATCAGGGTCCACGCTTTCAGGTCAAGCGCATTACAGTAAAACCTGAAGCCAAACTCTCGGTGCAAATGCACCATCATCGCGCTGAGCACTGGGTCGTCGTCAGCGGCACCGCAAAAGTAACCATCGATAATGTTGAACGCTTAATCTGTGAAAATGAATCGGTCTACATTCCTATTGGCGCCGTTCACTGCTTAGAAAATCCCGGCAAAATCGCCATCGAACTGATTGAAATACAGTCTGGCGCTTATTTAGGCGAGGATGATATTGTCCGTTTTGGCGATCTCTATGGACGCAACTAAATCAGCGCTGAACAATCTATCCCGAACTCGCTGTAAGACCCGATTTGTTGCTAGCGGGGAGCTGGACCATGCTCTTCAGTATAATTCTGACGGCCAATGGCAAAGTACTGCAACCATGATCTTGAAGGCGTTTTGGATCATAGAGATTGCGCCCATCAAAAATGACCGGATAGGTTAATGCCGCTTTAATCTCGGCGAAGTTAGGGGACCAAAATGGCTTCCACTCCGTGCAAACAACTAACACATCAGCGCCACTCAGTGCAGCCTCTTTGGTGCCACACAACAGCAGATCATCACGCTCACCATAGATAGCCTGAGTGGCATCCATTGCGTGAGGGTCATAGGCGCGCACCGAAGCGCCCTGCTCCCACAACGCCTCCATTAACAGTCGACTCGGTGCCTCGCGCATATCATCTGTTCCCGGTTTAAAAGCCAGCCCCCATAGCGCGATGGTTTTGCCACGCAACTCGCCCTCGAAATAGCGATTCAGCTTGTCGAACAGACGATGTTTTTGCTGGTCGTTAACTGAGGTCACCGCACTGAGCAGCTTAGGCTGATAACCGGCGCTGATTGCAGTTGCCTCCATTGCTCGCAGGTCCTTGGGAAAGCAGGAACCGCCAAAGCCGCAGCCAGGATAGATAAAGCTGTAGCCAATTCGCGGGTCTGAGCCCATGCCAATGCGCACCTGTTCAATATCAGCCCCCACGCGCTCGGCGATATTGGCAATCTCATTGATAAAGCTGATCTTGGTTGCCAGCATCGAATTGGCCGCGTATTTGGTTAACTCTGCCGAGCGCACATCCATAAAAATCAGTTTGTCGCGTTGTCGGTTATAAGGTGCGTAGAGCTCATGCATCATCGCCTCAACACGCGGACTATCTGTGCCAACAATAATTCGATCGGGGCGAGTGAAGTCAGCGATCGCAGCGCCCTCTTTGAGGAATTCGGGATTCGACGCAACACTGAACTCGCAGTCGACATTGCGCTTGTCGAGCACGGCCTGAATCTGCTCTGTGACTCGATCCGCGGTGCCGACAGGAACGGTGGATTTGTTAACCACCACCTTGAAATCATTTAAGTGGTCGCCAATGGTACTGGCAACCTTTAACACATACTGCAGATCTGCGGAGCCATCTTCATTAGGCGGTGTACCGACACCGATAAAAATCATCTCAGCATGCTCTACAGCCATGGCCGCATCAGTGGTAAATTGAATACTACCGTCAGCTAGTGAACTGCTGAGGTAGTTGTCCAAACCCGGCTCATAAATCGGTACATGCCCGGCATTCAAAGCATCTACTTTTGCCTCGTCGATATCGACACAAATTACCTGGTTGCCGACATTGGCGAAACAGGCCCCAGTGACCAAACCAACATAACCACTTCCAAAGATTGTTATCTTCAAAACTCGTCCTTATATATTACTGTTTACGGAAAGTCTCAATATAGACCATAGCGCGGCCCCTAAACTGGTTCAAAAACAGACTGTATGCCAGACATATTTCAGGTAGCAGGCGGGGTAACCAGGCCTCAATAAAAGTTAAATTAACAGGAATTTTTCCAGTTTCATATCCCACGACGATATCTGCGCTTGTTTTATTGTGCACTGAGTCTCGCAAAATCGTTGGTGACCGAAATAGACATATCAATGTCGCATTTTGACAGTGTATAAGCATATGGTTGCGATATGATGATTTCAGCGGCAATTTATTGATCAGCAATAAGAATAATAAATCTAGCGACTAGCACCACACTAACGCCACTTATTCTCAGGATACCTTTTTAAGGGTTGAGCTATTTGAGCAAAGGGTCGGTGCAGCTTAAAAATTATAAATACGGTTAAAGCCGTTTCTAACACAACAAGGGGAAGGTCTATGAAAAAAAGCTCATTTCTAAAACTGAGTGGCTTGGCGTTAGCTATTGCCACTATTTCTAGTGGAGCATACGCTGCACAGCTTGAAGAGGTTATCGTTACCGCACAGAAGCGTGCCGAAAGCCTGCAAGACGTGCCAATATCAATGACCGCCCTTAGTGGCGAAAAGATCGAAGAAGCTGGTTTAAATAGCCTCCAAGATCTCTCCGCTTATGTGCCTAATCTCAGCATCTCAGAAAATGCGGTTGCGACCGGTATTTATATGCGCGGTGTTGGCCCTGGTGCGCAACAATCATTTGAGCAGTCAGTTGGTCTCTACGTCGATGGCGTTCATATGGCTAAAGGCCGTCAAGTTCGCACAGGTATGTTCGATCTAGCTCAGGTTGAAGTTCTGCGCGGACCTCAGGGCATCCTTTTTGGTAAGAACACGCTCGCTGGAGCGATCAATGTAACATCCGCATCAGCGCAGATCGGCGATGAATTCGGCGGCAAAATCAGCGTAACGAAAGAATCTGATAATGGGCAGACGATTGAAGGCCATATCGCTGGATCTGTAACTGATAATCTGGCCATGCGTTTCGCCATCAAAGATAGAGAAAACGACGGTTATCTACACAATAGCTATGCCAACGAAGACTCACCGAGTGCAGACGAAACCATGTGGCGCCTCAGTGCCAACTGGGAACCTTCCGAAAATGTCTCAGTAAAATTAACCCATGCTGAGAGTGAGCAGGTTCGTGGCGGTTCTAACATTATTATCAACCAATTTTCAAAAACAGATAATACCGGCGCTGCTGATGGCATTATGTTTGGCGTCATGCTCGGCATAGATCATCCCGTATTCGGTCCCCTCTATGCTCCTCAGTTCCCTGGTTTCTTAAGCAGTGTGGGCGCAGGTGCAATGGATGCCTACCGAGATGCTAAGTCATTTGGTGGCTGCGCACTGGAAGCTTCTTTGGGTCGTTCATCATCTGTCTGTGACAACGGCGGCGAAAAACCTGAGGGCACCAACACCAACACCCAGGATACCTCGATAAATATCGATGTTGAATTGGGCAATGGTTACACTTTCACCTCTGTCACGGGTCGCGCAGCATACGATTATGAAGATGGGATTGATGCCGACGGCCTGCCGGTTCGATTTATTGGTCGTAGCGACATTTCAGATTACGAACAGACCAGCCAGGAATTCCGTCTAGCCTCACCTACCGACGGCAAATTCTCGTACATTACTGGCGCGTACTGGGAAAAACAGGAACAAAATATTGATCGCGTCGTTGCAATTGATGGCACCTTGGGACTACCTGCTGGACTTAGCACTTTCCCCGGTATCGGTCCGTCCCCGACGTTCCTCGCCTTTAATCAGACGCAAGTCGATGGCATTAACTTGATCAATTCTATTCTTGGCACTGGTATGAGTTACAACGTTGGTGTACCGGGGCAAACCCTATGGACGTCTGTTGGCCGCGTATCCAACTGGACGCAAGAGACCGATGCGTGGGCGGTATTCTTTCAAGGAACCTATAACCTGACCGACACCCTTAGCTTAACTGCTGGTGTGCGCTACACAGAAGAGGACAAAAGCGCAGTGGCCTCTACTCAAAACACCGAAGGCTTTACTGGATTGGCAACACCCAGTGCCGCACCGTTACTGGAAACGTTAACTAGCTCTCTATTTGGCACTTTCAACCACAACTTCACCGATCAGCGTTCAACTGACCAAGTAATGCCTGCAGTTAATCTGGAGTGGAAACAATCCGATACCAGCATGTTTTACGTCAGCTATTCAGAGGGCTTTAAGAGTGGCGGCTTTAACTCGGTAGATGATCAAAAACCTGTGTTGGCGACCAATGCGTTTGGCCAGGCCTATGTGCCAGACCGCACTGCTCCCGGTATTGGCTGGTCTTATGAGGATGAAACTGCAAGCTCATTGGAAATCGGCGGAAAGCACACCTTGTTAGATGGCGCCATGAACTTTAACTGGGCAATTTTCAACAGTGAATATGTTGATCAGCAGGTGTCTACCTTTGTTGGGTTAGGCTTTGTGGTTGCTAACGCGGCAACATCGAACATTGATGGTGTTGAGGTAGATATGACTTGGCAAGCAACCGACAACCTAACATTAGGCGCAAACGTAGCCTATCTGGACGGTAGCTATGGCTCATTCCCCGGCGCTGGTTGTACCGCAGAACAGAGTTCAGGCGTAATCGGGCTAGGAACACTGACGCCAGACTCTCCGGTGATTAGCTTTGACGGCTGTACCCAGCAATTCTCGGGCGGTGTTCCAACTGGTATCAGTCAGGATCTTGCTGGTGGTCAGATTGGCGCCGAGTACTCCGGCGCAATGTTTGCCGACTATCGACGTCCTTTGGCGAATGGTGTTACCTGGTTTGCTAGCATTGATGTTAACTTCACCGATGGTTTCTATATGACCGGCGACCTCGACCCAGTTGACTATCAGGAAGGGTTTGAGAAGGTCAATCTGCGCACTGGACTGCGTGGTGAAAACTGGGATCTGATGCTCTTTGGTCGTAATGTCACTAATGAGATGACGGCATCAGGCGCGGCAGATGTGCCTCTGGCCTCAGGTTCTCACTGGCGATATATGAGTGCTGGCGAAGTATGGGGCGCACGCTTCAGCTACAGCTTCTAAAACTCTCTGTAACACTGAAAAGGACGGGTATTCCCCGTCCTTTTTTTATACCCACAATAATCTCTCCTGCTGATACCTTAATCTGGTTGCGTGGTTGTCCGAAATTGCAACCGCACTGGCTGATGACGACAGTGATACGCAGCGATGTTTCGCTAATATAAAGACCTTAGGCAAAGAACCTCTGGACTAAATTCGACGGAAAATATTATGCATAATAAAACCGCTTTGGTAACAGGCGCGTCCGATGGCATAGGCCTTGAGTGCTGTAAAATACTCGCCGCCAGAGGTTACAATTTGATTCTTGTTTCCCGTCGCAAGTCGCTATTAGACGACATTGCCGACAATCTAAAAAACCGACATCCAGCTATCTCCTGCACGGTCATCGCCGCTGACCTATCGGCCTCGCGAGCCGCTCAAGACCTTTTCCAAACCGTTGAAAAGCACGGGCTGAAGGTAGACTTTCTGATTAATAATGCCGGGCTATTGCACAACGGCTTTTTTACCCAGCTCGATCTTGCCGCGCAAGAAAAAATGATCGCTGTGAATGTACTCGCGCTGACCTCGCTGACCCATCTCTTTGCCAATCAAATGGCGGCCGGCAATGGCGGTCATATTTTAAATGTCGCCTCCCTCGCTGCCTGGACACCGATCCCCAACCAAAACGTCTATGCCGCCAGCAAAGCCTATGTGCTCTCTTTCAGCCAGGCATTGCATGACGAGCTCAACGCGGCCTGCTCTGGCGTCACCGTGACGGCGCTCTGCCCTGGCTATACGGCGACGAAAATGATGGATAACCCAGATCAAGGTGGCAAGTTAATGGTTCCGGCAAACCTTTTGCAATCCGCCGCAGAGGTTGCCCAACAGGGTATTGATGCCTGTCTTGCTGGCCGTCCGACGATTGTTACCGGGCTGGCCAATCGTATCACCGTCGCCATTACCCGCCTGTTCTCGAGAATGACTCTGGCAAAAATTGCCGGGCGTTATTACCGCAGTAACATGCAGTAGTTTTATCGCCATAATAATAAGAAGAGATAACGATGGATCCACAGATACCCAATAGAGTGATGATTACCGGTGCCAATGGTTTTATTGGCAACAGCCTGATGCGCCACTATCAGCAACAGGGAATCGAGGTCGTCGGTGTCGACCTGCACGGCGACGGTGAGACGGTTATTCAGGGCGATATTGCCCAACCCGACAGCATTGCACACTTGCTCGACCAGTGTGATGTGATTGTCCACACCGCGGCACTGGTCTCCAATGCTCTCGGCGATGCCGATATGTGGCGCGTTAATGTGCAGGCAACCGCCAATCTGATAGCCGCCGCCGAAAAACATAAGGTCCGACGCTTTGTACAAATCTCATCGATTGTTGCCTATGGCAATGCCGCTGCGGGTGAGTTGACGGAAGACCATCCGGTGCACGCCGATGGCGGCAGCTATGTGTTGACCAAGCTGGCGTCTGAACACACGGTGCTGGCGGCTCAGGCAAGGGGATCGATTGAAGTAGTGATTGTGCGCCCAGGCGATGTCTATGGGCCCGGCAGTCGACCCTGGCTGATTTTGCCACTCGAGGCTATCCACAAAGGTCAGTTTATGCTGCCTGAGAAGGGTCTAGGATTCTTTCGCCCAATCTATATCGACGACCTGATTCGTGGTATCGCGCTTGCCGTTTCGAGCCCCGAAGCCAGCGGTGAAATATTCAATCTCTCCTGCCAGGGTTATATCACCAGTCAAGAATTTTTTAGCACCATTACAGCTGGCTGAACAAGCGCGGACCCATGCTGGTATCGACCAGAGTCGCCCTAATAGCCGCCGCCGTGGCGACTAAAATTGCCAACCTGACCGGCACAGTCAACGAAGCATCGACGGCAACGGTTGCTCAGTTATCGACCAAGAGCTGGTTCAGCATTGCTAAAGCGCAGCGTATTCTCGGCTGGACACCGGAGGTCTCTTTTGAAGAGGGCATGCAGCGCTCAAAACAATGGGCAGCCGACCAGGGACTGTTAACAAAATAATCACTCTTTGAGATTGGCTGCCTCAGCTGCGCGGTAAGAGCCGGCCGTCTCTCCAGTCCACTGCTTAAAGCTGCGATAAAAAGAGCGTGCCTCGGCATAACCCAGCTCATAGGCAATATTTTCCAATGTCAGCTGGGTATTTTTTAAAAAATACATGGCCAGTTCATAGCGCAGCTCATTGAGTACATCCTTGTAATGGGTCCCCTCATCACTCAGTTTGCGCTGCAATGTGCGACTGCTAATACCGAGTTTTTCAGCAATCATTTCACTTGAGGGCGGTTGCTGATTAAGCATCAAGCGGAGGATATTTTTGACCTGATCAGTAGTGCGCTGACTTTGATCGAGCCCGGCCAATAGTTTAGTGGCGTGGGCCAGCAACATCTCCAGTAGCTGTTCATTGGCCTGAGGCAGTGTCACATCGAGCATATTTTCCTGAATACGAATACCGCTGGCTGGCTGATCAAATAGCACTTCACAGGCAAAAATATCCTGATAGTCAGCAAGTCGTGCCGGATCATCTGGCGCAGAGTGCTCAAACCAGACGCTATCCCAACCATCAACATTAAGGAATTTACGCGCGTAACATACCCACGAGCCGATAACATTTTCGACCACGTGACGTTTGACCTCTGGATCACTAAAGAGACACTGCCAGCGCTGTAAGACAACACCATGAGCCACCTCGAAAGAGGTTACCCCCATATCGCCGACAATTTTTTCATAGAGCGGAATTTTTGCCTGAATCATTCTCAGGGTGGAACAGTTCATGGAAATATAACCGAGCACGCTAAACGTCGCCGGCTCTACAAAACGTGCCGCGTGCAAGCCAAAACAGGAATCATTACTGGCCGGAATCAACAGTGTTAAAAACTGCTCCAGACTGGCACTGGGCAAGTGTCTATTGTTGTCATCGAGCAATTGCGAATCAATTCCCGCCTTCGCCAGCAACGGCTGATAGTCAACACCACAGGCTTCTGCGGCATTGAGATACTGCTTAATCGCAGGCACTGAGGCCAATCCACTACTGACGATTTCGTTCATCTATTGCTCCATAATCAGGCAGCTGGCGTAAATGGAGATTCATCTGTCGTTGCCTGACAGTGACCGATTTTGACTGTCCTCTATTATAACGAGCGAAGCTCCGTATCAACAACACACTATAATAATAAGGTAATTGCTATGCGTCTTTGGAATGGCTGGGGAAACGAAAACAGCGAGCTGCTGATGGAACTGAACAGCGGTTTGCGCAACCTGCTGCAAGCGCTGGTGGGTCCCGCTACGCCCTTAGCTGAAGCCACTCTGGCGCAGGTTGTCGCCAAGGTTCCCGATTCCAGAGCCCCTGCCCACCCGCTGATCACCAGCGACGCTGAAATCCGTGTGCGTCACGCTCGTGGCCAGAGTCTGCCTGACTGGCTGGCCATGCACAGTGGCGATGTCGACAGCTTTCCAGACGCCGTGGCGTTCCCTGAGTCCGCTGAGCAGGTGCGTGAACTGCTCTGCTATGCCAGAGACAATGCAATCGATGTCATTCCCTATGGTGGCGGCACCTCGGTGGTCGGTCATATCAATCCCGCACTCAGCGCGCGCCCCATATTGACCATTGATATGAGCGCAATGAACACATTGATCCACCTAGACCGCGACAGTCAGTTGGCCACCTTTGGTGCTGGCACGCCGGGCCCTGAGATCGAAGCGCAGCTGCAAAAAGAGGGTTATACCCTCGGTCATTTTCCACAATCCTGGGAGCTTTCAACGGTGGGTGGTTGGGTCGCCAGTCGCTCCAGCGGCCAGCAGTCCCTACACTATGGTCGAATCGAAAATATGTTTGCCGGTGGCTCGATTGAAACGCTGGCTGGCACGCTCGAGATACCGACTATCCCCGCCTCCTCTGCTGGTCCTGATATTCGCGAAATGATTCTCGGCTCTGAAGGCCGCATGGGGATTATCACCGAGGTCGTGGTCAGAGTAACACCACTGCCCGAGCNNGAGTCTTTTCAGGTGGTCTTCTTCCCCTCTTGGGAAATCGGCTTAACGGCAGCCAGAGAGTTAATTCAACAACGTATTGCGCTGTCCATGGTGCGCCTCAGCAATCCACTGGAAACCAC
>JGI20156J14371_10002022_pt1 | contig 16349 bp, 13 predicted proteins | sample COG_06_FD_14371 | JGI IMG/M metagenome (IMG submission 14371)
GCCAATGTCGATGATTTGCAAAAAGACCGCCGCAATGAGTCCTTTCTCTACGGTGGCTTGACAGTATTTTTGGGCGCGATTTTAGTGATATTGATTCCTAAACTGCGCGGTCGCAAGCGCTTTTCTGAGTGGCAATAACAGATCGCTTTTTACGCTTTTCGAGGGATAACGGTCGATGAAAAATAGCTGGTATAGAATGATGTATAAATTGGCAGTGGTGTCTCTGGCTCTGCTATCGTCAACTTTCACTGCAAATAGCTATGGCGAATACCCTCAGGTTAAGCTGCACACTGATATGGGCGATATAGTGCTTGAACTATATCCCGACAAAGCCCCCATCAGCGTCGACAACTTTGTTAAAAACACCAATAGCTTTCACTATGATGGGCTGATTTTTCACCGTGTCATTAAGGGCTTTATGATTCAGAGCGGTGGTCATACCTTTGATCTCAGCATGCGCGAGTCAGACCGTGGCCCCATCATCAATGAATCGTTCAATGGACTCGTCAACAACCGCGGCAGCATTGCAATGGCGCGAACCAACGATCCCGACAGTGCTCAGGCACAATTCTTTATTAATCACAAAAATAATCCATCACTCAATGCCAAAGGATTGCGCGCTGGCTATGCGGTGTTTGGTGCGGTGATCTCAGGCATGGATGTGGTCGATGCCATCGCTGAGACTGAGGTAGAGACCGTGGGTATGTATCAGAATGTGCCTGTCACAGCGGTGCGTATTCTCACTGCACGGCTGCTCAACCCAGCCGCCTGGACAGCACTTCCCGAAGCGAAAAAATTACCGACTTTTGAGAAGCCGACACCGATCCGATAACTTAACTTTGCCAGTAGCCCGATTACAATGACAGCGCTCAGCATTAACCTCAACAAAGTCGCCCTGATCCGCAATTCCAGAGAAGGCAACTATCCGGATGTCGTCGAGTTTGCGCAACTGTGCATCGATCACGGCGCCAATGGCATCACTGTGCATCCGCGCCCGGACCAACGCCATATCCGCCCTGACGATGTACGCCGCCTGGCGTCACTGGTCAAGCCACTGGCGAACATTGAATTCAATGTCGAGGGCAACCCCTTTGCCCCTGCTGTTGGCAGCTACCCGGGCTTTATCGAGCTGGTTGCAGAGACCCTGCCCGATCAGTGCACCTTGGTCCCCGATGGCGATGACCAGCTGACATCGGATCATGGTTTTGATTTAACCTCTTCTGGGCAACCGCTAACACCTATTATCGAGCAGCTGCATGCCCTAGGTATGCGTGTCAGTTTGTTTATGGACCCCGACCTGAAGCAAATTGAGCTGGCGAAAAAGGTCGGCGCAGATCGCATTGAACTGTACACCGGCCCCTATGCAGCTGCCTGGGGTACAGAGCAACTCGAAACGCTATTTCAGCAGCATTTGGCCGCGGCCGAGCTGGCCACCAGCTTGGGTATGGGCGTCAATGCTGGACATGATCTCAACCTGCAAAACTTAGCTAAGTTTGCCAGCATACCCGATCTTCTCGAGGTCTCTATTGGCCACGCCTTTACCGTTGATTCACTGACCATGGGCATGCCGCAAGCGGTGCATCATTACAACGCGCTGCTCGGGTAACCTGTGGACATAGCAAAGAGGTCGAAACACTCGCTGACGCTGTCATGTATTGGCGGCGGACGCCTGGGGACCACGCTGTGTAGACTGATGGTTGATCAGCAATCGTCTATCAAAATCTCGATTAACCAGATCCTCAACAGCACTCAAGAGTCTGCGATAAAAGCGGTGGATTTTATTGGTGATGGCCGAGCGATGAAAGATTCTGATCGCCTCAATCCGGCGGATATCTGGCTGATCACAACACCAGATGACGCGATTCAGGAGGTCTGTAAAGCGCTTGCTGAATCCGGTATTTTGAACCCGGGCAATATCGTCCTGCACTGCAGTGGTTCACTCAGCTCAAAAATTATCGCGCTGCCCAATCAACAATGCTATCGCGCTTCGGTACATCCTGTTCACAGTTTTGCTGACCCTGAAAAATCACTGCTTAGTTTCGCCGGCAGCAGCTGCGCTGTGGAGGGTGACTATCAGGCAACGGCACTACTTAACGAACTGTTTACCGCCATTGGCGGCAAGTGTTTTACGCTGCAAAGTGATAAAAAAGCGCTCTATCATGCAGCCACAGTAATGGCTTGCAACAATCTGGTGGCGCTTTTAAGTATCAGTCAGCAGATGCTTAGTGCGGCGGATATTGCCGAAAGTCAGCAGGCCGATATTCTCAATCCACTAATCCGTCAGACAGTCGACAATTATCTCAACAACCCAGATGTGACGGCCGCATTGACCGGACCCATTTCACGCGGTGATCACGAGACGGTCGCGGCTCATGTTGAGGCGATCTCAGCGCGTCGGCAGTGGCGAAAAGCGTATTCCATATTGGGCGAAGTCGCTGTCTCGATTGCCGAGCAACAGGGTTACGCCAGCGATGCTGAGTTGCACAAAATATCTGAACTGCTGGCCAGAACCGTCAACTATGAATAAAACCGATAGCCCGGAGTACCTGGCGCGCAAATCTGTCTATAACCGTCTAATCACTGTCTACGGACGCAAACCGGTTTATGAGATTTTAGCCGACCATTCGCTACAGATCTTCCGCCTGCATCTGGCCGACTCCAACCGTGGCGGCGGTATTGTCGATCAAATAAAAACGCTGGCCACACAGCGCAATATTGAAATTTGCTACCACAGTCGCGAACAGCTGGCGCGGATATCACGCAATAGCAAACAAGATCAAGGCGTTGCCTGCGATATTCACAGCGCCGGTTATCAGCCATTTAAGCAGGCGCTTGAGCAGTTGCCTGGTCCGGCACAGCAGCCACTGATTGCGCTGGATGGAATTACCAATCCGCAGAACCTCGGCATGATTATTCGCAGTGTCACCGCAAGTCCGGCATACGGGCTGTTGCTACCGAGCAAAGGCTGCGCTGATATATCGCCGCTGGTCATCAAAGCCAGCGCCGGCACGGTGTTTAAAGGGAATATTTTGCGCTGTGAGTCTCTTGCCACCGCCCTGCCCGCCTTTATTGAAAAAGGCTTTGAGGTCTGCACCCTGTCATCGCATCAGGCGACACCGCTTTCGCAGTTCAAACCGCAGGCACCGATTATCTATGTGCTGGGCAATGAAACTGAAGGCGTTAGCAGAGAGATCGCGGCATTGAGCAGGCACCGAGTCGGTATTCCCATGGCCAACGGCGTTGAGTCCTTAAATGTGGCAATTACCGCAGCACTAATCGCTTTTAGCGGCCTTTAACGACCACAGTGGCGAAAACGCCGCAGCCAGCACCGAGACCAGCAATGTCAGGCCAGCGATAACCGCAAAGGTCGGCGCCAGTCCCGCATGCTCAATAGCAAAGCCACAAAACCATGCACCCAGTGGCGCACCGCCAAACAGACAGAGTTGATAGACCGAGGCGGCACGGGAACGATGCGAATGGGGAACTTGGTTGTGCAGAATGGTTCGCCCCAGAGTCATGGATAGCCCAGAGAAGGCTCCCCAGGCAAAGATAATCGGAAACAGTAGCCAGAAATTCGGCAACAGCGCGATCAAAAACACTAGCGAGCCGCGTCCGAGAAAACTGACAATCATTAATCGGCCGGGACGTTTAAAGGTATCTTTCTGCCGGCTGACGGAAAAATTAGCGGCGACAATACCCAGCGTAAACGTTACCTGCATCAGCGCGAAGAGCCCCGCCCCGCCCTGATAACCCTCTCTCGCCAGCAGCGGCATACCGACTAGATAGACACCAAAAGCAAGGAACCCGGTTGCCGAAACTAACAACAAAAGGTGTAACAGGGTTTTGTCAGTGGTGAACAGCGCGAAGCCGGCGCGCAGTTCACGCAGACTCTCGCGAGGCGCAGGCTTATCGATAATTTCAGCTGGCACAATGGATTCATCGGCCACCAGCTCCGGGTGGCTGCGTTTGATCAATACTGAGCTGACTAAAAACATTAATAGCTGAACAATCAATAGCGCGGCCAGTCCCAAGGTATCCAATTGTCCAGCAATCGCAAAGCCGACGCCCTGAGCAATAAACTGGATCATCACCACTTTGGCGACGGCCTGATGCATTAGTGTCTGAGAGGCATAACCGAGTAAGCTTTCGCGTGCTGGCTGCACGAACGCCGAGACCGTTCCGTAGACCATACCAAACAGTATCAATACCGTGAACGTTAGCTGCTCGTAAATGATAGCGGCCAAGAGAAAAGCAATCGGCAGGGTATACAGCAGGTAGAGTTGCGCCAGCCAGCTGCCGCGATGGCGACGATCAGAGATGACTCCGCCTGGCAGTATAAACAGCAAGTTGGGTAGCAATACAGCTAGCTGAGCCAGCCCCAACCGACTGGGCGATTCCTCAAGCACGCCGACAACCAGCCACGGATAGAGCACCGCGTGCAAGCCCATCGCAAGATTACTACTGCCTATGGTCGCCAGATAATGACGGAACGAGAAGGTTTGAGTGGACAATTATTTAGGTCGCTTTCTGAGCGTTGCCAGCACCCAGCCAAGGGCCGCCGCCACGCTGACAATAACCGTCAACATCAATAGAGCAACAAGCAGGTTGGACGCCAAACTACTCAGCGGAACATTGTAAAGTTTGACCGCCATCAACAAGAAGGCGCCGCAGCCAAACATGGACGCCAGCCAGGCCGAGCGCTGCCTGATCGCTTTTCTCGCAGTTGCCTGTTTCAAACGTCTATACCTCGATTAATCAATAATAGTTATGCTGACTCTTTAACCCATTCACAGCGAATCTGTATATCGGAGCGCTGTGGTTCATGGCAGAGTCCATCTGTCGCAAAGACAAAGCTGTGCAGACCTGACATTTCAGTTTCTAAATGCACCGTGGCGCTGACCCAGTACATGTTACGCAGCAGCGATTCAAACTGTTCAAGCCAATAATTCCACTCGTGCTCCACACCCGAATAAGAGGCGCCAAAATGCACGATTTCTGTGGCCAGGCTGAGATCTGCCCCGCCCGGCTCGGTGAGTGAAAACATCTCACGGTTGACCAGACTCCAGCTTTCGGCAGAGGGCAATGCCTGCATGGCATCGCGATTGCTCCGCCGCTGCTGACTGAGCTCCTCACTGATTATATTTTTAATACAGCCATAGACAACTGATTCACTGCGAACATCTGTGTTCATCTCTACCTCCCTATTTTAACTACGCTTGAGACCCAAAAAATCTCTGCCTGAGAAAATATGGTTACTTCAGGCTGTCTAAAAATGTCAAAAACTGCTCTTCATCGATTACTGGAATATCCAGAGACTGTGCCTTGGTCAGCTTTGAACCGGCTCCAGGGCCAGCTACCACCTGAGTGGTTTTTGCCGATACGCTGCCGGCTACCTTGGCGCCGAGATCCTGCAGTCGGTCTTTTGCTTCCGCGCGACTGATAATTTCCATACCACCCGTTAGCACCCAAGTCTGGCCTTTTAACGGCTGCGAATCCTGTGCGCTAATATCGATATCGTCCCAACTCACGCCAGATTCACGCAATGCGTTAATAATAGCCAAGTTGTTGTCCGGATTACGGAAAAAGTCGCGAATATAATACGCCACCACCGGCCCTATATCATCGACCTCCAGCAACGCCTCTTGATCGGCATGAATGATTGCTTCCAGAGAACCAAAGTTGCGCGCCAGAGTTTGCCCGGTTGCTTCACCCACTTCACGAATGCCCAGTGCAAAGAGAAATTTGGCCAGTGTGGTTTGCTTGCTAGCGGCAATAGAATCAATCAGATTTTGCGCCGACTTTTCGCCCATACGCTCAAGGTCGGCAATTTTGTCAACGCTCAACTCATAGAGATCGGCTGGCGAATAAATAAGCCCCCTGTCGACCAACAATTCAACCAGCTTGTCACCGAGACCATCGATATCCATCGCCTTGCGCGAGGCAAAATGTTTAATCGCCTCCTTGCTCTGCGCACCGCAAAAAAGTCCACCAGAGCAGCGCGCCACCGCCTCGCCCTCGACGCGCCTAACCGGCGACTGACACACAGGACAGTTCTCAGGAAAGACAATCGGTTGAGCATCGGCTGGGCGTTTGTCCAACACCACTGCGGCAACCTGCGGAATCACATCGCCGGCGCGACGAATAATCACAGTGTCGCCGATGCAGATACCGAGACGGGCAATTTCATCACCATTGTGAAGCGTCGCATTGCTCACCGTGACACCACCGACAAACACTGGAGCGAGACGTGCGACAGGGGTGATAGCGCCGGTTCGCCCGACCTGAAACTCCACATCCAACAAACTGGTCATCTCTTCTTGTGCGGGAAATTTACGGGCAATCGCCCAGCGCGGCGCCTTGGCGACAAAGCCAAGACGCTGTTGCAGGGCTAGGTCATTAACCTTGTAGACAATACCGTCGATATCATAGGGCAGACTATCGCGACGCTTTTGCATCCCTTCGTAATAGTCTTCGCAGGCGGCAACGCCACGAACGGCCTCGACGTAGGTGTTAATCTTAAAGCCCCAGCCAGCCAGTGCATTGAGCATATTCAAGTGTGTATCAGGAGTCGCGCCGCCCTGAAATTGACCGACACTGTAGGCACACATTTCCAGTGGTCGGCTGGCCGTAATTTTCGAGTCCAACTGACGCAGGCTTCCGGCCGCCGCATTACGCGGATTGACAAATACCTTGTCGCCACTGGCAATGGCCGCCGCATTTATTTTCGCAAATCCGGCGCGCGGCAGATAAATTTCACCACGCACTTCGAGCAATTGCGGGATACCCTCACCGCTTAATTTCAGTGGAATGCTCTTAATAGTGCGGACATTGGCAGTGATATCTTCGCCTACCTTGCCATCGCCGCGAGTCGCGCCACGCACTAGCAACCCATCGCGATACATCAGACTAACGGCAACGCCATCGAGCTTGGGCTCACAGGCATAATCGAGCTGCTCATGCGCTTTAAAGTTGAGGCGATCTCTAATACGACGATCAAAGGCCTCGAGCTCGTCTTCATTAAAGGCATTATCCAGTGAGAGCATGGGCACATCGTGGCTAACCTGAGAAAACGATGGCAGGGGCGCGCCGCCAACCCGTTGACTGGGAGAGTCATCACTGAGCAATTCGGGAAACTGTTGCTCGATTTCCTGCAGCCGCCGCATACTGCGGTCGTACTCACTATCAGGAATAGTTGGCTCATCGAGAACATAGTAGCGGTGGTTGTGCTGGTTTAACTCATCCTTGAGCTGTTCATACTCTACACGAACCTGCTCGGGAATCTGTGCCATTTAGACATCCTTAAGATCACTAACTGTGGCTGCGCCGGAAGGAGACATCGCGCGCGCGCTGGCGATAGTGATCGATGGTCTGACGCGTCATGGAGCTGCGCGTTTCATCGAGAACACTGAGACCCAGTGCTGCGGCCATGGTATCGACAGATTCAATCATAATATCAAATGCGGAGACTGGATCGTCGATATCATCCAGCGCCATAAATAGCGTGACACCGGGCGTGGTTATCTGATCGATGGTTTTCAAATCAAAGGTTCCAGGGTTGACCAGATTGGCCATACTAAAGAGCACTTCGCCAGAACCGTCTTCATGCAGATGGCGTTGGAATATTTTTAATTCACCAAAGCGAAGCCCGACACTCAATGCCGCTTCTTGCAGTTGCTGACCACTAATCGCCTCACCCTTTGCCGCCATCAGGTGCATAACTAATATCTGCTGCTGCGCAACCTGAGTTTTTTCGCGCTTTGGTTTAGGCGAGCTCGCGGCAGGTGGTTTTGCCATTGCTGGTTTATCGATCAGGTCAAACTGCTCTTGCTTGGGCTGATTAAAACCAAAGTCGGGTTTGTTATTGAGCACGCGACGTAAATTTTCCTCGACCTGCTGAATATCTTTTTCGTCTCTGATGCCGACCAGTCGCGAACCGCCTGAGGGAAATTGACTGTCATTCAAGGGATCGTCAATCTCATCACCGCGGGCGCTTTTCTGTAATTTGCGCGAAGACATGTGCAAATTTTCATAGCGATTGTGCTTTATACGTCGAGCGCCGTCGAGAACCAGCGCCAGAAATACCAGCACCCCTACAGCGATTAACACTTCCCTTGGACCAATTACATCCATATCTATACTTACTCAGATAAATATCAAATTTCTACGCTGGAAGCCTGCTTTTCAGCGAGTCCAGCTGACCTTTTTACTCTTGCGCAGTTATCAGGCATCGGCCAATTCGGCGGCCTGATTAACATCAACACTGACCAGGCGCGAGACGCCAGGTTCGTGCATGGTCACACCCATCAGCTGATTGGCCGCTTCCATGGAAATCTTGTTATGCGTGATAAAGATAAACTGTACCTGATCAGACATCTCTTTCACCATTGCCGCATAGCGACCAACATTGGCATCATCCAACGGCGCATCGACTTCGTCAAGCATACAGAAAGGCGCCGGATTAAGCCGGAAAATAGCAAATACCATGGCAATCGCAGTCAACGCCTTTTCACCGCCTGACAGCAGCTGAATCGATGCATTCTTTTTACCCGGCGGCCGCGCCATCAGCGTGACACCGGTATCGAGCAGATCGTCGCCGGTCATCTCAAGATAGGCATGTCCACCACCAAAGAGTTTCGGGAACAGCTCCTGAATATGTTTGTTGACCAACTCAAAGGTCTCTTTGAAGCGGGTGCGCGTTTCACGGTCAATCTTTTGAATCGCCGTTTTCAAGGTATTCATTGCTTCTTCAAGTTCGGCGTTTTGAGTATCGAGATAATCTTTGCGTTCAGACTCAATTTTGTACTCGTCAATAGCGGCCAGATTAATCGGCCCGAGGCGCTGAATACGGTTGCCAATCAACTGCAGCTGCTCTTCCCAGTCGCGCATATCAGCATCGTCCGTCAGATTCTCCAGCAGGGTCTCCAGATCGGCGTTTTTGTCGCTAATCTGCTCCTCGATGGTGCGACTCAATGTCGCAATTTCCTGAGCGGCGATACGCTGAGTTTCTAACTTGCCACGCACCTCTTGCAGCTGATCCTCGAGTTCGCTGCGCAGCTTTTCATGCTCGCGCATCGCGTGATCAACCTCGTCCATTGCCACTCGAGCTGTATTCAACTCACTCTCAATGCCGAGCCTTAACTCGAGTTTTTCTTCCAACTCGAGCTGGTATTTATCCGACGGGTCATCTTTGATATCAAAGGCTTCGCGCAGCTGAGTGCGGCGTTCTTGAAGTCTCGCCACCTGCACTTTCAAACGCTCAATACCCTCGAGAATAGAGCTCAACTGGGTGCTGAGTGAGCCTTCACGCACCGCCAAATCATGGCGCTGATCGCGATCTTGGCGAGCCTGCTGACGCACCTCTTCGAGTTGCTCGCGGAACCCGTCGCGCTGTTCAACCAAATGTTCGCGACGCTCGGTGTCGGCTTCCATCTTTTCGATAGACTGCTGCAGTAACTGGCGCGCCTCAGCCAAATTTTCCTGTTCCAGTAGCTGTTGCTGGTGAACCTCTGCCAGTTCTTTTTCCGCCCGCTCTTTACGCGCATTAAGCTGTTCAATCTGTACCTTGTAACCACTGAGCTTAGAGCGCAGATCGGCATAACCGCTCTGCTGCTCGGCAACACTGGCAGCTATTTCCTGACGCTGTGCCTCGAGCATATGAAGCTGAGTTTCATTAGTCTGACGCTGAGTTTCCAGCTCGCTGATTTGCTTGTCGAGCGCCTGCTTCTGCTCATCTATACTGGTCAGCTCCTGCTTGCGCTTGAGCACACCCGCTGTGGCATCTTTATCTCGCGCGACGCGCAGCCAATTATTNCCCAACCAGATTCCATCACGGGTGACTACCGATTCAATCGCCGTTAAAGATGGCTGCAGTGCAACCGCTTCGGCCAGCGTCTCAGCCGCATAAATATTGCCCAGCAATGCCTGCACTGCGTCCCCGCTCACCAGGTCACTGAGCAGGCGCGCCTTAGTGCCGCTGGCGGCGGCCTGGCCGGTTTTGCCAATCAGCAGCAGTTCGCCCTTCTTGAAATCATCGAGCAGTCCGATATTGCCGGCCACATCGTCGACCTCAACCGCCTGTAGATAACTGCCAAGCACGGTCTCGGCAGCGACTTCCCAGCCCTCGTCAGGCCTGACCGAATCAGCTAAGCGTGAGTTACCACCAAGCCCCTTTGACTCGAGCCATTTTTTTTCTGCATCGTCACCCATCGCGGCCTGCTGCAGCGCGTCTAGAGAGGCACGTCGCCCTTCCAGAGTCTGCTGGCGACTGCGCGCCTGATCCAACTCGGCGCTCAACTGCTTTTCACTACTGCGGGCTACTTCAATCTGTGCGCTGTTATCCAGCCGCTGATTCTCGATCGTCTCGCGCGTCTGTTCTGCGTCACTCAGCTGCTCTTGAATCAACGCCATTTCTTCTTCAGCAGGACTCGCCTGAAAACTGCTCGCTTCACTGGAGAGGTTTTCATGGCGCTCGGTTAAGCGCCGCATAAGTTGTTCGAGATGCTGGATTCGAGATTGCTGCACTTCGGCTTGCTGACGCGGCGCGGCAGACTGCTGATTAAACTCGTCCCAGGCCTGCTGCCACTGCTGCATGGATTCTTCGGCAGCCTGTAGCGCTTGCGACGAGACCTTCTCGGCCTCTCTAGCCAGCTCGAGAGCTGGCGCCAGCTGTTCAAACTCGGCTTGCCAACCGGTGGCTTTCTGAATATCGGCGTTAAGATGTTGCTCTGACTCGGTAAAATTACGCTCAGTCTGCTCGAGATCTTTATGCAGTTCAGAGGCCCGCTGCTGGGCGTGCTCGATGGCCTGTTCGATGCGTGCAACATCGCCGCCGACCTTATAGAAACGCGCCTGCACTTCATTAAACGTGTCATTGAGATCGGTTGACTGAGTGCGCAATTTTTCGATCGCCGTGTCACAGCCAATGCGCTCGGTCAAAATTCTCTCGCGCTCCACTTCCATCTCGCCAATCAGCTGTTTTTGCTGCGTCGCGGACTGGTTGTAGCCGCGCCATTTCAACGCCAGCAATTCGGCAGAGGTCTGACGCTCTTCTTTTTTATACTCGGAATACTTTTCTGCGGCTTTCGCCTGACGCTCCAGACGACTCAACTGACGACCCAGTTCATCGCGAATATCGGTCAGGCGCTCAAGGTTTTCCATGGTGCGACGAATGCGGTTTTCAGTATCGCGACGGCGTTCTTTGTATTTTGAAATGCCGGCCGCTTCTTCGATATAAATGCGCAACTCATCCGGGCGCGCTTCAATCAATCGCGAGATCATACCCTGTTCAATAATCGCGTAGCTGCGTGGACCGAGACCGGTGCCCAGAAAGATGTCAGTGATATCACGGCGGCGACACTTACTGCCGTTTAAATAATAATTGGACTGTCCATCACGGGTGACTTTGCGCTTGATACCAATCTCGGAGTAGGAGGCATATTCACCGACAATTCGGCCTTCAGAATTATCAAAGATCAGTTCAATAGACGCCTGGCCCACCGGCTTGCGACCGCCCGAGCCATTGAAGATTACGTCTGTCATCGATTCGCCGCGCAGGTTTTTAGCTGAGCTCTCGCCCATCACCCAGCGAACCGCATCAATGATATTCGATTTGCCGCAGCCATTAGGCCCGACGACTGCGCAGAGATTACTTGGAAAGTGGACTGATGTCGGATCAACGAAGGATTTAAAGCCAGCCAGTTTTATCGATTTAAGCCGCATAAGTAATCAGTCTATTTGTTGTGGGTCATAACTAAGGCGCCAACACAGCCCGCAGTGTAACCCAGCATTCTACACGCTCTGGCGCTGACACAAAACAGAAAAAAGACCTCGGTTCAATAACCGATGGTAAATCAACACGACCTGGTACGGCGCTGCCACAAAGCCGCAACCCTGATACTAAAAAGCCTTCCATAGAAGGGCTTAGCGACGAAAGGGAGTGGCGATACTAAGAGACAGATTAAGGGTGCCGGAGCGTCCGTCGATAATATCGCTGACCACCTGCCAGTCACCCTCTTGAGGGGTGGCACTGCCCGAGCTAGACAACCGCGCCACCACCTTGATCTTGCCAGCATCGGCGAGGCTGCGACCGGCCATCAGCACATCGCGATCGCTGAGTTCAAGGGCAAGAGGCAATTGACTGGCTGCTAGCTTGCGCGCTGCTACTGGCATGGGCGGGCCATCGGCCTCGATAATCGCAACAAACACTAGCTGGTCTGGCGAATACTGAATACTCGGATCTATGCTGAGATTAATCATTAGGCGAAAATCATCACCCTCAGATGGCGCCTCGCCAGCAAGCTGCTGTGCTTGCTGAATACCGTTCTGCAGTGCCAGCCAACTGTCGCTGGCTGGATTCAAACCACGTGCAGCACCCTGCCAATAGGTTATGGCGCGACGGTAATCAGCCTCCTGAAAAGCCTGAATACCCTTGAGCCCGAGCACCGTCTGGTTGGATGAGTCGACGGCAAAGGCTCTGTCCACGGCGGCAATAACAGTGGCTGAAAAGCGATTTTCCTCGACAAAAAACAGCGCTTGAGCGTACTGACCCAACAGATAACTCTCATTTGGCTGAACACGTATCGCCTCGGCAAAATACCCCTCCGCTGCCACCATATCGCCACGGCCCATCGCCTCCTCAGCCAAAATAGTCCAGTAGTAGACATTGTTCGGACGCTGCTTGGCGCGCTCGCCAATCGTCGCAATCAGCTCTGGGGTCCACTGCGATTGCTGCTCGGCAAGACTCTCGGTAATCTGCTGGTCAACTGCAGAACCAAGACTGCGATAGATAAAGATGCTGGCCAGTGACATAACAATAATTAAAATCGGCAGTAACCACAGCCCTGTCGAGTATCTTGCTGCTGCCGCACAGAGGCAGTATTGCTCAACAATAATTGCTCGGCCTCGGCTAACATAAGGGCCTGCTGCTCGGCACTGATTTCGCCGCCTTCAAACTGCTGCTGGTACTGAGCCTGTTGATCGCGAAAGACATCAATATTGGCCTGTTCGGCGACATTGAATGACTCGTCGTCCAACTCTCGGTTCCTGCCGATATAAAATGGTACGGCGATAAACAGCGCAGCAACTAACAGTAGCAACGTTATGGTGAGCCACAGACTCATTATTCAGATCCTCGTTTTTGACTGCCCAACAATGCCTCAAGGCGTTGCTGTTGATCGTCACTGCGCATCGTGGTGCCAGCTTTTTCGCTGTGACGGTGTTTCTGGCGCCGCGACAGACCCAGCAAAATCAATCCCCCGAGCACCAACAGTGCAATCGGCGCAGCCCATAAAAACCAGGTCGCGCGATTGACTTGCGGACGGTAGAGAATAAATTCTGAGTAGCGATTTTTCAGATACTCTTTGATCTCATCATCGCTCAGGTCACGTTCCAACAAGCGCTGCACTTCGGCGCGCAAGTCTTGAGAAATGGCTGAATTGGAATCGGCAAGATTTTGATTCTGGCACTTTGGGCAGCGCAATTCTTCAAGCAGCTGCTGGTAGCGCGGACGCAGAGATTCATCAGAGAACGAGACGACATCCTCAACTGCCACTACTGCGCTGGAGAGCATCAGTAATAATAAGATAGCTCGCTTCAAACTTGGCGAAACCAGCATCGCTAAAGCGATCAGCTTATGGCGCATTGGCGGCATCCATTAGCTGCTTGTAGAGGTCGCGAAACTCTTCATTCCAGACGCGCTCATCGACAACACCGACACGCCGGTGACGAATAATTCCCTCAGCATCTACCAGGTAGGTTTCCGGCGCGCCGTAGACGCCGAGATCTATGCCCAGGGTACCGCGCGGATCAAAGATCGAAAACTGGTAGGGATCACCGCGCTCTTGCAACCAAGCCTGAGCCAGTTCGCGATAGTCTTTGTAATTGAGACCGATAATCTTGACACCCTCTGCGGCCAAGCTATTTAACCAAGGGTGTTCAATGCGACAGGCAAAACACCAGGTCGCCCAAACATTTACCAGCACCACCTGACCATCGAAGTCGTCGCTGCTGAGCTGACGCTGCGGATCGCTTAGGTCCTCTAACACAAACTCAGGAAAGGGTTCGCCAACCAGCGCCGAAGGTAAGTCTAGAGGGTCCTTATCCAGACTGAAAAACAGAAAGGTCCCCAGCGCTAAACACAGCGCAAAGGGGATAAACAGAGTCAGGCGATTCATTGCGCCGCCACCTCCAATGTGGTTTCTGCGGCCTGAGTTTTTGGCTGGCGCCGGCGCCGATAGCGTTTATCCAGCACTGACAATAGGCCGCCCAAACCAATCATTAACCCGCCCAACCAGATACAGCGCACAAAGGGTTTGACGTGCAGGCGGATAGCCCAAGCATCGCCTTTTAGTGGTTCGCCCAAAGAGACATAGAGATCACGGGTCAGACCCGGATCGATCGCCGCTTCGGTCATCACTTGATTGCGCGCCTTATAATTGCGCTTCTCTGGATAGAGCGTAGCCACCAAACGCTCATTTTTGTAAGCGCTTATCTGCCCGCGACTGGCGACAAAGTTAGGACCCTGCACAGGGTCGAGACGATCAAAGCTAAACTCATAACCGGCCACTGTCAGGCGGTCCCCGGGAACCATGCGAACATCTTTTTGGACGTCATAGACAGAACTCAAGCCGACACCTAGGGCGCACACTGCGATACCGATATGGGCGCACTGCATACCCCAGTAACTGGCCGATAATTTGCCTATATTGTGCCATCTAAAACCACGGCGGCTGAGCTTCTGCCAGAGATCTTCAATACTCATGCTGACCACCCAAAAACTGGCGCCAAGCGTGATCACAGCGATCAGCGAGTAACTTTCCCAGGATAGGCTTTCAGCGAGAAACAGCGGCAGGACCAATGCCGCACTGAGACTTAACAGGAAAGGGATCATGCCCTTCTGCCGCAACAACTGAGCGTCAGTTTTCTTCCAGCGAGAGAAGACGGCAAAGCCCATGGCAACCATCAAACCGAGCGTCATCGGGACAAAGAAGAAATTAAAATACGGAGGCCCTACCGAGATCTTACCCAAATCCAGTACATCGGCAATCAGTGGGTAGAGCGTGCCAATCAGAATCATCGCCATGGAACTGACCAACAGTACATTGTTCAGCAGTAACATCATTTCTCGAGACAGGCCACTATAGCTGGCAACATCTCCATTGCCTTTCTGGCTCTGTACGGTCGGGCCTCTAAGGGCAAACAGCAATAGCGAGCTGCCGACCACAATGCCCAGAAAAGCGAGAATGAATACGCCGCGCTCGGGATCATTGGCAAACGCATGCACCGAGGTCAGCACGCCTGATCGCACCAAGAATGTACCCAAAAGACTCAGAGAGAACGCCAAAATAGCCAGCAACAATGTCCAGCTGCGGAACGCCCCGCGCTTTTCGGTGACAGCAATGCTATGAACCAGAGCGGTCCCCACCAGCCATGGCATCAGCGAGGCATTTTCCACCGGGTCCCAGAACCACCAACCGCCCCAACCCAATTCGTAATAAGCCCACCAGCTGCCGAGGGTGATGCCAATGGTCAAAAAGACCCAGGCACTGTTGATCCAAGGCCGTGCCCAGCGCGCCCAAGCGCTGTCGAATTGGCCACCAATCAGCGCAGCCACGGCAAAGGCGAAGGCAACCGAAAATCCAACATAGCCCATGTATAACATCGGCGGATGCACAATCAGGCCGAAGTCTTGCAGAAGCGGATTTAAATCACCCCCCTCGGTCGGCGAGAACGGCAAGATTCGAGCGAAAGGATTTGAGGTCAATAGAATAAACAGGCCAAAGCCGACAGAAATAGCACCGAGAATGGACAGCACACGTGACGATAGTTCAAGCGGTAAATGTCGACTAAACAGCGCCACAGCAGCGGACCAGAGCGCCAGAATAAGGGCCCAGAGCAATAGCGAGCCCTCGTGGGCGCCCCACACTGCACTGATCTTAAACTGCGTCGGCAGCAGCGTATTGGAATTATTGGCGACATACTGCAGGGAAAAATCGTCCTGCAAAAACGCCATAGTCAAACAGACAAAGGAGATGGCGACAAAGACCAACTGCCCAAGAGCTAACGAGTGCCCGAGACGCATCCAGGTACGGTAGCCAGCAAACGAACCCACCATCGGCACAATCGCCTGCACCACAGAGAGACAGAGCGCGACAATTAATGCCACATGACCAAACTCAGCTGTCATTTAGAGCCCTCAGCGTTTTGGTATAAAGAGCCCTCAGCGCCCTGAGATAAAGAGCCCTCAGCGTTTTGGTATAAAGAGCCCTCAGCGCCCTGAGATAAAGAACCCTCAGCGTCTTCTAAAGAATAACCTTCTTGCTGGCGCTTATAAGCTTCATTCATCGCATCCG
>JGI20156J14371_10002048_pt1 | contig 16250 bp, 17 predicted proteins | sample COG_06_FD_14371 | JGI IMG/M metagenome (IMG submission 14371)
ATTTGTTAAACCGAGCCCATCTTCTGCTGCAGAAGTAGAAATATTGTTTATATTGGGAGCAGCAGAGGGGAGTACAGGGCCCGAAGCGGCTCCGTTCCATGTAGCCCCCCAAGTATACGTTTCAGAGCTATTATCTGTCACTGGAAGCAGGGTTACCGAACCATCTCCTAACTCAAATCCAGTAAGATTGACAATGGTTTCATCTACATCAAAGCAATCGATCAAGGTTTGTTGGGCAAACGTTTTTTCACAGGATTTGGCATCGGTCACTGTAAGGGTATAAATGCCAGCAGGAACACCCGTTAGGGGTACAATAACATCTATAGGATTCAAATCTTCTTGTGTACTCCATTGCGTGTTAGACGCATTGATCCAGCTAAAGGTATAACTACTTGAATTGCCTCCACTCACTCCGGTAACATCGATACTTCCATCGNTACCNAAGAGGTANNACTNGGATTNTTGCGGGTAAAGCTGGAGATGGTGATATCTGCGCTCGGAGCGGTGACCGTAGCGGTGGCCCCATCTGCTTTTTCTATGCATCCGTTGTCGTCTTGCACGGCAACAAAGTAAGAATTCCCAGCACTATTTGCTGAGAGTCCTGTAAAGGTTGTACCAGATCCAGTATTGGTAAAACTGTATGAGCCATCTGCGGGCGCGGTTCCTGTAGTATTGGTAGCGATACCGTAAATTAAACTGCCCGTTCCCCCGGAGGCAACAAGCATGGAGACGGAGCCATTTGATTCCCCAAAACAGACGACATCAGTGCTCGAAACAGCTCCTAGGGAGATCGCTTGGATCAGTTATGGTTATATTTGAACCCAAATTAGCGGAACAAACAGAACTGGTTCCATTAGAATTAATTATTTTTACCCAGGGGGTATATGTTCCCGCGTCTACGGCAAAAATCCCGTCAGCATCTCCCCAAGTGATGCCTCCGCCATTTTTTTGTATACCATAATTATAAGTGCCTACGCCACCATAAGCTTGAACAGTGATTTGACCATCGGTAGTACCTACGCAAAGTGGGTTAAATGTGCCTCCGGTATTTTGGACTAAGGACAAAGCCGAGGGCTCATCGATAGAATAGGTGTCACTGGTCTCCACTTCTCCCGACGATCCAGTAAGGATCATATAATAAGATCCAGGCGGGAGGTTTTGATATTTTTTTAAAACATTATTGTCAACAACAATCTGGGCGCCAGTGGGAGTAAATATGGCCCATCCGCTACCTGCATTTTGATAGATTGATACAGTCTTTGTTTCCGTGCCATTGGTAAGATCCAAGGTAATGCCCCCATCGTTGGCGCCATTACAACTAATATCGAGGTGAGTGCTTGTTGAAGCAATATCAAATTGGCCCCAGCTCGTCAGACTCATCAGAAAAAGGAAGCCAAAAATTAGATACGAAAGATGTGATTGTGTTGATTTCATTTTTACTCAGGTAAATAATTTATAAAAAGACCGGACACTTGGTTCGTCGCATAGATAAAGGCGGCTTGCCACTAGAAATTTCAAACAAATAACTGAAGGAAATTTCATGAAATCCTTGCATGGCAGCACCCTGGGTCAAAGACAGGTCATAACTGTAAATCGTGGTAAACGTGTTTTTCTTCAAGCCGATCATCAAGCTGAGAAAATTATTGTCTTCAAAAGCAAAGGGATCCGTGCCGTAGAAAACCCCAATAATGACAGGATCGATCACATTGTACATACCCACATCCAAACGATTCAGCGGTCCTTGACTGGTAAAACTAAAGGTGGGCATGATGGCGATGTTTCTGCGGGACTGTCGCGAAAGTGTCTTGAGTCGGTACCGGTAGCCCATGTGACCAGAAAAACGAGTCTTCAGTTGATATTCACTGCCCTCCATGAAAGAGATATTGTTTTTAAACAGATTGTGCGCAGCAAATCCAAACCAGAGTTCCTTGGAATAGCCCAGCACACCAAATGAGGCATCAAAATAGTTGACCTTACCCGAAGCCAAACTTTCTGCAGACAGCCCTGTGATGTTGCCAAAAGCATCTAACTGATCCGAAAAGATAAAATTGCCGACATTGAAGTTTTGTTGACTGTAACTCCCCTCCAGACCAAACCGGATCTGCATATTCTTGGATACAGAGAAGTCATAGCACAAAGGAAGGGCCAATTTGTTGTGGGTATAGCCACTGGCCTCATCTACTTCATTGAACACCATGAGGCCCACACTGCTGTGATAATCCTTGAAGCTGTGATCTAATGAAACTTGAGAAATATTGTAGGCCGAAAGCGAGCCGACCTTTTGCATTCTATAATTTAACCCAACGCGTGTGAATTCGGAAGTACCCGTAAAGGCAGGATTTAGAAAAATGGGGGCGTTGTAGTATTGTGAAAATCCAAGATCTTGGCTCATGGAGGGAAGAAAAAACAAGAGCACTATCCAAGATAAAAATAATCTGCAAAGTTTCATATTAGGTTAATTTTATGAACAATCAATTCTTATTCATTGGAACAAATATAAAAGGTCAAATTGATTAATTCTATTATAAATGAATGGAATGCGTTATATAGGTGTCTTTCTTTAAATTTATTGTGTTTATTGACCGTTATTCTCAATAAGAACGTGAGGGCCTAAGCATTTCCCATTTATCTTTGGCCCCAAATGAAAGCTACTTTTAAGAGATGATGAAGACAAGTGATCTGAGCTGTTGCCTATTTCTTACGGCGATGATGCTTACCGCTGCCTGTGATCCGGGGGCGCCTGTGGACAGCAAAGCCATCAAAGAAGAGATTCAGTCTCGAAAGATTAGAAAAGTTTCAGCTTCCGATATCATGACGCGTGCCCTAAACACAGGAGAAGCCATACAAGCTGAGGTGACCCGTCAACATTTGGCCTCTTTGCTTGCCGTTGAGAAGGGTATCGATCGATGCAGCCTCCCATCATTGCCTGCGGTGGTGGCGGCCCAAGCACGGGGCATTGAAGTCTCTAGAATTTCATTGAATCCGAGAAGAAGGGGCCGCGCATTGGATTCGGTTGAAGTGGCGGTCTATGAAGCTTTTGAATACGCCGCTCGACGGCAACTTAAAATCATCCCAAGTTTAGAGGAACTAAATGAGACGACGCTGCGCTATTGGGCACCCATTTATATGAAGCAAGCCTGTCAGGGATGCCATGGCAAAAAAGGGCTGCAGATAGATGCTAAAACCAACAAATTACTGCAAGAGCAGTTCCCTGAAGACCAATCATTTGATTTTGAAGAGGGTGCGCTGATGGGACTTTGGCGCATCAAAATACCAAAAAAAGAAATCATCAAGAACTTGTGAGCGCCTTGATTTGCCGGTAGCGATAACAATCATGACCATGATCATTGACCATCCCGATAGCTTGCATATAGGCATACATGATGGTGCTGCCCACAAATTTGAATCCCCGTTTTTTGAGGTCTTTGGATAATTGAAGAGACCTGTTGGTCTGACTGGGCGGGCCCTCTTTTTTTGCGTGCCATGCGCCTTGGATAGGTTGGTGATCGACAAAGCGCCACACATAAGCATCAAAGGAGCCAAATTCTTTTTGTATTTGGATAAACGCTTTAGCATTTTCATGCACAGAGGCTATTTTAAGCCGGTTTCTGACAATATTGGGGTTCGTCATGAGGGACGCTAGATGTGTGGAGGTAAATTTTGAGATGCGAGACACATTAAAATCAGCAAATGCCTCGCGATAGCCACCCCTTTTGTTTAAAATAGTTCGCCAACTAAGGCCTGCTTGTGCCCCTTCTAAAGTTAAAAATTCAAAATGTGTCTTATCTTCGTGCACGGGAACTCCCCATTCTTCGTTATGATAGCTGATATAATCGGGATAGGTATGGGCTGCCCACGCGCAAATTTTTTTATTCATAAGAGTCGATTTGGTATCATAAGTACCTTATAAATTTAGTTAAGTCTGGCGAAAAAAAATGGTAAATAAAAAATTAATGGCCTTGTTTTTTTGTGTGCTTACCNANGGGGTTTGGGCACAGGTTTTTGAAACTCCTTTGATGACGCTGTCAGGGAATTTGCCCGTGGGGATTACTTCGGATCGAGTCTGCGTCATCATCCATCAGATGCCCGAGGTGGAGGATCCATCGCTGGCGCAAAAACTGCATTTAAATTTGGAAGCAATGGGTATTGATGCCATGCGCTATCTCTATTATGATCAATTGTATGGGGGGCAAGATGTCTATAGAAAGACCCTTGCGGCTTTACAAAAAAGAGACATCGGGCTCTTGATGTTTGTGGAGGTATCTACCCAAGGGGTTACGTTGACTTTGGCGCGTATGGGGACCGCCACATGGGTGGATTTTGAGACCAAAGCATGGCAAGCAAAGGGTCAAACAATAAATCAGGTCTTGATTCAATTGGCCAATAAAATGAAGACCCTGGATTTACCCTACAGCAATTACTTAATTCCACCAGGACCGGAGTTCGATACCCGAGTCCAGCTTTTTAGTGGGACTCATTTTCCACGTTACCCGACGCAACTCAAGCGATTTCCACTCGCTGTCTCATTATTCTCTAGCCTGCCTGCCGATGGGGCTTTCTTGAACGATGAACAACGTGCGTATCTGTCTCAATACAATGAAAGGGTGGCGCTAAAAAATGCCCGTATCCAAGAAATCTTTTCCGATTACCCTTACAAAGTCGAATTTCTTGAGGATCAATCAGACGCTGCGTATTCAAAAAATCGATATCAGTACGTCTTGCGGTATGCCTACATGCCCGGCGACGAGTTACGAACGGCATTGGGCTATGAGCTGGACCCTTCCCAAACCCAATACATTTCGACGGTACCCGTGGAAGGAAACCGAACGCTCAAGACCTTAGAAAAGCAAAAAAAAGTGTATAAGTTTTATATTCAGAAAACCGCCAATGGGGATCTTTATGCGGGACGCTATTATGATGCAGATGAAACTTGGGAAGACGCCTTGTATAATTTTAAAGCCCTCATGATGGCGCAATTCCAAAAATAAGGGATCAACCTAAAAGGGCGTTTTTTAACTGTTCAAAGGCATTTTTATAAAAAGAAAAGACAAATGACTGCTGATCTTCAAGATCCCAAATAGTAGATATCGGGAGGAGGGCTCCGGTCCAATCGGTCTGGTTCCAATAAGCCCCCTTGGGCAAGGGCTTCAATACGGTCACTTCGGTATGCGGCCGTGACTTGACATAAAAACAAGGTTCTTTTGTATATACGCCTCCGGGCATGTAGCCGAGGGTTACATAGGTATCTAAATGCGCATCCCCCGAATCTTTGACAATAATATTTAAGGTTTGATTCAAAAATTGGGGCCAAATCCTGATTTCGGAAGTCGCATCTTCCGATTGTGCTCGAAAATCACGAAAAAGGATAAAGGTGTTGTGATAATAGGCACCCAAATGTGTCAATAGATCGAGGTCAATCCCATCAAAGGGGAGGTTTTGATGGAGGCCCGTCATTTTGTAAGGGATCTTAAGAGAAAGGTGTTGATGACCCAAGTCTAAGGAACCCATTTGTTCTTCTAACCAAAGAAGGGATTGATTGAATTTTTTATCTATCAACGAAAACTGGCCCAGTGTATTGAGCTTTTTGTCCACCAGGAAGAGTTCAAATGAGGTAAGGGAAAGGGATGAACGAAAAGTTTTGGTGCCCTCTACCCAACGCCCAGCCATTCTCCAAAGGCCAGGAATCCAACTCAGGGTATTGTGTGGCTGCTCATCCGCTTGCTCGGTGTAATGAATACCTACTAAGGCCACATTTTGAGCCGCCAAATGAAGCTTTGTATTAAGCGTTAAAAATGTGTTAGGGGGAACGTAACGTAAAGGATGCCAATCGTATTTTATCATCGTTCTTGGCAAAGAGACCTTATAGTTCGTATTTTCTCACTGCTTTCTTAAGTGCTTCAATATCAGCACTGATCGAAGGGTCTGAATATACCTGAGAGGAAATTGCCGACACGACCTTCGTTTTGAACCCTAATTTTCCTGCTAATTTTTCACAGTGGTGAATTTCGCTTTTGTATACCTCTTGATCAATTTTCATGAGCTGAATGATGTTGAATAAATAATCAAATTTATCGTCCGAGGAAAGTAAATTAACGTCGGGCATAGGTACAGGATTTTTGACAATATCTTTTATTTCTATCTCCGAAAGGCCATTGGCTCTCCCCAACATCAAAATGTGCAATTTTTCTTGCCCGTCAAATTCACCGTCTATTTTGGCCAACTCTATTAAGGTGCTTAGTTGCGCTTTGATGGTACTCATGTTTTTCTCTTTTATGGTTTCTGATTAATTCTATGCAATCAAAGCTAACGATTTATTCAAAGAATTGAGAATAAAAAAAAAGAATAAAACGAAAAAATTAAACCACGAAGTATAAAAATCAGGCGTCATGTAAATAACTGCCGGCATTGATATCAAAGGTAGACCCCGTGGCGTGATCGGCCATTCCTGAAGCCAGAAAGGTAATCAGAGGAGCCAAATCCTTGGGCTCAGTAAGGCGCTCCAAAGCGATGTCTCCCTTGGCATGCTCTTCTCCATACTGGGACATAAAAGCTTTGGCCATATCGGTTCGCACAAAACCAGGCGCTATATTAAAGGCTTTCACCCCTTTTTTTCCAAATGATTTGGCGATAGATCGGGTCAAGGCCACCAGGCCTGCCTTGGAGCTTGCATACGCTAAATAATCTGCCGTTTCTCCCCGATAAGCCGCCCGAGAACTGATATTAATGATTCTTCCCGACGCTTTTTTCTGAATAAAATGTTGCACCGCTTTTTTGCATAAAATAGCAGGGCTGTGCAGATTAACGGTCATGGTTTTTTGCCAAAGGACATCCCATTCTTCTTGTACCAGATCAATAGATGCCGGCTCTGCGATGCCCGCATTATTGATCAATATTTCAATACTTCCCAGCTCTAAAACAACACGTTCAAAAAGTTTTACCGCTTCTCCGGAATCTGAAAGATCTGCTTGGAATGCTTTGGATTCATTGCCCAACACCTGAGCCAAACTTTCGGCTTCATTCATGTTCTTATTATAGTGAACAGCGATAGTGGCTCCTGCTTCTGCGAGTTTCGTCGCAATGGCCTTTCCTAGTCCACGGCTGGCCCCAGTAACTAAAATGTTTAAACCAGAAAGATTTATATACATGATCTCATCTAAAATGAAAGTTCAAATTAGCACAATTAAGTGTAAACTTTTGCCTTGGGTTAAAGGATTAATTTTTTAGTGATGTTACAATAAGTGCTTATAGGCCCTTATCAAACCGATAACGCAAGAATTTTAGTTGTAGAAAATAAAAAGTAAATTCTATAAAATGTCCACATATTTAGGTAATCTTGTGGATATATGATTTGATATTTAATCCTTGACAACGATTAGGTAGAAACAAAACAAAAGAGATACCCATGGGCTTGTTGATTCCACTAATAATTATTGCATTATGTTGTCTGGTGATCTGGCGCGCAGGGGATGGCTTCATGGTCGCCTCTGAATATGTTGGCCGGAATCTTTCAGAAGGTGTCAGGGGAGCCACAATAAACGCCATAGCAAGCTCGATGCCGGAGGTCTTTACTTCTTTCTTCTTCCTTTTTGTACTCAATGATGCAACCGGTTTTTCGGGAGGTATCGGAACGACTGCCGGGAGTGCCATTTTTAATAGTATGGTCATTCCTGCTGTTTCCATCATCGCGGTGATCTCTATGGGGGCCGTTAAAAAGATTGAGATATCGCGTAAGGTTCTTTTTCGTGATGGCATCGCCTTAATTATTGCAGAGTTCATTTTCCTTATTTTGATCAGTGGATCTTCGTTGGACTGGCATCATGGATTGTTGTTGATGTCTGTTTATGTGGTCTATATCGTTTTTATGTTTGCCTCTATGGACAAAAAGACCAAAGAGGCTTTGATGGCCTCTTCGCCTCAAGAGGACCCTGTAGAAGCCGTTGAAGGCCGGGGATCCTCCTCCTTTTTTTTAGCGGTCATTACCCTGGATTTAGAACGGGTTTTCATAGGAAAAGCCAAAATTAATGATACCCGCGCTTGGTTTTTATTGGTTACTGCCACGATGTGCATTGCGGGGGTTTGCTATTGGCTGGTTTTGGCCTGTGAATGGTTGGGCGAAAAGACCTATGAAGTCCCCTACCTTGGAACCTTCGAGGGATTGGACATTCCTGTTATGTTTGTTGCCTTGATTTTGGCATCAGCGGCATCAAGTTTTCCAGATACCATCATTTCAATTAAAGATGCTAAGAAAGGTAATTATGACGATGCCATATCCAATGCGCTTGGGAGCAATATTTTTGATGTCTGTTTTGCCTTGGGATTGCCCCTATTTGTGTTTACGTTAATCAACGGGCCTATTGTTATGTCTGAGGACATCATTGATTTAAGTAGTGAATTGAGATTGCTACTGCTTTTATCTACCGTAGCGGCCCTTGTGATTTTTACCACTGGCAAATATATGGGACGCGGGAAGGCCTTTATTTTATTGGGAATATACGTGTTTTTTGTTACCTATATTGTAGGTAGAGGTACTGGAAATGAATGGGCTCAATCGATCGCTGATGGGTTGGTCTCTGTGGTACATTTCTTCAATATAAACTGATAGGGTTCCGCTAAGAAGCCGCGAGGGCGTGATATGAACGTGACCCTATTAAAAATAGTATTCCCGATTATTCTTGGCAAAACCTCTGCCCCTTTCTAAATTGGCGATATCATACTAAACATCAATTTGATTAAAATTTGCAAGGAAGAACAAACACATGATTTTTCAAAAAGAAACCTCTTTAACCCCATTTCCAAGAGGATTTCATCTCATTACTGACCTGGTCAGCGAGGTGATTCAATCATCCGGTATTCAAACAGGTACCGCACAGGTCTTCCTCTTACACACTTCGGCCAGTCTGAGCATCAATGAAAATACAGATCCTTCCGTTCGACTTGATTTTGAGTCACACATCAATGAATTGGTTCCAGAAAATCAAGCTTATTATCAACATAACTACGAGGGTTCAGATGACATGCCGGCCCACATCAAGGCCTCATTGCTAGGTACATCCGTCCATTTCCCCATTTCCTTTGGACGACCTCGATTAGGTACCTGGCAAGGCATCTATTTAGGTGAACATCGCAATAATGGTGGGATTAGAAAGTTGGTCATCACCGTTAATGGGGCATGATCATGTACGATGATTCGTCTGATAGTCATCGTCATACATTCGCATCATTTTGCCCTCATCAGATACGTTCTGCTCGTTGGATACGTATTCCATTTTGATTCACTCCTTGAGGTTCCTCAGTTGTTGTAATTCCTCTTGAATACGCTCTTTATCTGAGGCTATGTCATTGACAATAGCGGTCACTTTTAAAAAGGATTGTAATTCCTCTTCTGTTATTTTTTGCAGTATATGTTTGTTGAATGCCTTTACAGAACCACTAGAAAACGCTCGTTTTTCCCTTCCAATCTGGGTGAGAAAAATGCGAACTAATCGTCCATCTAAGGGGTCTTTTTTCCTGATGATCCATTTTTTTAGCTCCAATGCTTTCAGAATTCTGGTCAGGCTCCTCGCTTCAAGACCCATCAAGGGTGCAATTTTTGTAGCAGGAGTTCCCTTTTCAACATCTATATTAAGCAGAACAAAACCACTTGATGGGGAGATTTCGAAATCCTGTCCATATTGACTATACATACGTGAGATGGCATGCCACGCTATTTTGATATTAAAATCAATGCTTTGTTCTTTTTTCATGGTTGTCGTAAATATAGCCATTCTATTGCGTATGATAGCATATTTTTTTTAATATGCACGCTTTGCTTCGAGACAAAATCACATTATCTTACTGATATAATTGCTATGTTATGAGCGCGTCTGACTTTCAAGAAATTCCCAAAATTTTTTATTCTTATCAAACACAAAAGCCCTTTTGTGACTGTTTGGTCTGTAATTGCTATTTATTAGACGATCAGACCTACGTGATTGAAAAGGCGTACAAGAAGCATCCAGGATATACCGCACAAGACGTTATCTTTGATTACGCCATTTGTTTGGCTTGTGCATTAAAAATGAGGCAAGAATTTTCAACAGATTCTTTGGCAAAAATAAATGCCTATTTATCAGAACACGTCATTATGAATCCGCTCCCTCATCAAAAAGGTCCTATCGATATTGATCAGTGCTTAGCCCAATGTGCTGTAAAGAAAACCCCGATTAGGGAGATTACTAGTTATCAGATTTATGGTCATTTTCATGGAAATAGGCTCATTAAGAGCATTTCTCCCTATCTGATTTCTCAATCGGCGATAGAAGAAATTATTCCTCTTATATCTAACGATACCCAAGATGTCTTGAATGATTTTTACAATCGCCATTTGAATCCGGATCCGGAGATGTTACTGCCTAAACAACCCTCAGATCAATTGATCTTCATTTAATTTAGGCCATCACCACGCAATATACGAAAACGCCTTCTGGCCTCTACTGCGTAAGCGCTGCCAGGAAAATCTTCGAGGAACTGTTGATACACTTGTTGTGCCTCGGATGTGTTATCTAAATATTCTTCCAAAATTTGAGCCTTCATAAATAAAGCGTCATCACCTAACACTCCCTCTGAATATTCGCTTATCAGAATGTTTAAGGAGCCTAATGCTTCTTGGTATTTGCCCATGCGCTTATCAAGTTTTGCTAATAACCAAAAACCATCGTCCCGAATAGGATGACCCAATTGGGTGTTGGTCAGGATTTCTAGCTTCTCTCGGGCTTCATCAAATCTATTCTGATACATTAGCAAAGAAATGCTGGCGTACTCCATTAGCCCCAGTTCGTTGCTGTCGCCCATCGTATTGGTTTCTATGAATAAACTCAGATCTAGGGCATCATTGGCTATCTCTTTGGTCGTAGAGCGCTTCAATATGTCCAAATGTGCCTTGGCTAAATCGAAATTACTCATAAAATAATGAAGCCTCGCATTTTTTAATTTAGCCTCATAGCCCATGGCCGCATATGGATTGTCTTTTTCAATTTGTGAATACAATAAAGATGCTTCCCAATGATTTCCGACAATCACATTGATATTACCAAGATCCATCTTTACTTGAGCCTGGAAAGGTTTCGTTATCCCAGGCAGGTTTTTCAGTTTTTCTAAAATTTTTATTGCCGTATCTGGTTCATTTAAATGGTAGGCCATTATTCCTGCTTTATTCTTTAAGGACTGCAACCGATAAGGATTCGTTTCTGTGGCACGTTCATAAAATTGTTGATATGCCCCTGCTATCTGATAGAGGGCTTGTTTGTCTGTCGGCAGCTTATCAGACATTTTTTTCTCTTTAGATAGTAGGGACAAGAATCGGGCTTTTTCTAGCATTGGTCCTTGATCACTTTTTGTTACTATATAATCATAAAAGAGCATAGCATCTCCATAGGCTTGATTATCATAGGCTACCTTGGCCACCTGCATTACAGTATTTCCCCTTCTTTTGGAATTTCTGTCGATCGCCTTTGCTTGGACAAATGCCCCGTAATAATCATTTTGCTGAATATATAACCACATTAACAAATCATTATAAAGCACGTCATCGGGATATTCTTGGGATTTGATAATAAGCTGTTCCTCTAGTATTTCCTTGATACTTTCTTCTGATAGCAGCTCCTGTAATATGTTTTTTATGTAAGGTATGTGGCGAGTTTGCTGTGACGCAAAAGTTACATATTCTGCTATCATTTTAGGATCATTGCCTATCGCACTATAGCTCTTAGCAAAATCAAGTGCATATGCCTTCGGATCCTGGGATTGATTTCGGGCATGAGATAAAAAGACCAAGGCATCGTTATGAAGCTGTCGTTGAGTTAATTCCTCTGCTATTCTTTTTAATGTATTTACATTCCCCCGACTTGCGTTGTATAGGCGTTCCTTTAACCGTTTATACTCCTTTTGGTTTGGGAGCAAACTAGCTACATAGATTTGATCCACGCGGTATCTTGAGTCCTCGGGATATTGTTTAATTACATAATTTATATATGTATATGCGTCATCATGCTTATCATTATTGATCATCAGATCAAGATAATTGGTATGAATTCGCAGGATATTTTTTTTCTGTTTTGATAATTTTTTATATATCTCGGCTGCCTTGTCATATTCTTTCGTTTGATAATATTCATTTGCCAGTTTGATTTGATCCGATTCTTGTCCAAATGTAGTAGCTATTATCATTAAGCTCATCAGATAATTGATTAATTGTTTTTCCACATTTTTAGGGGCTTATTTATTATATTTATATAAGATTAATTAATTATTATAATATACTATCTCTGTTGATATGTTAGCAAAATAGTGAAATATGTTTAGGAAATTATATTTGTTTATATAAAGAGGATTATCAAGATGTTATGCACCGTTTAAATATTTACAAGTCTTTGATTCATAAAAGATTAAATAATTATCAACTTTACTGTCTGTAGTAATATAAATGAAAGTCATTGAGATGCTTTTAACATTTTGGTGTGAAGATTTTTTGTTTATAGACATAAAATAGAGCAGATATTAAGGATTGAGTATAAGTAGAGGTTACAGAGAAGTTATGCACTGAGCAGAGAGACTTATACACACACTAAAAGGTGAGGTCGTCGATAGAGATTTCCCAATTTGAGGAAATTTTTGTGGGTTGAGGATACAAATAAATACTTTCTGGAGTGCTGTCATCTATAAAATTCCCGACCGACCAAACGCCATCTAAGTTGTTATCAATTAAAACACGTACTTTATAAGTACCTGGATTAAGGAAATTGACAGTGAAGTCTGTTTGGTTTCGTCGTTCCGCAATAAGCTCGTTTTTAGTATCTAGAATCTGAATAATGAATGATGTCTTTGAGGTTTTTGCTTTGATGTGAAGGATGCCGAAGTCGGCGGCTTCCTTCTTTGTGAGTTTGACAAGGATTTTCGGTAAGCTAATCCCATCAGCATCTTTAAAGCAAGCGCTATCAAATACGATATTGGTTAGGCTTAACACACGTTGATCAGGAATCAGCGAATCTTTTTCATGGAGTTTTTGAAGTTGATGGTTGAGAGAATCCTGAAGGAGAGCCCAGTCTACAGAAACCTTAAAGGAGAGCGAAGTTCTGTTATAATTCCAATTGTATCTGTCTACATCAATGGGTGTAGCGGGCAAGAGGGTGTCGGTGTTGAGAAGTACGATCAGCGTGTCAAAGAGAGCTATGGGTTTATCAAATGACAAGGAGACCTTATATTGGCGAGTATTGATGGCCTCCGCACTGATCTTCGAAGTAGGAGGTGTTGGGGGACGTTGAGACGAGAGAAATTTGACCATGAGGGTATCGAGAGATTGTTGATGAATGGTGTCATGAACAGTCATTATGAGCTGACTACTGTCGCCGTCGTGATTATAGAGCGTATCTAAAGGTGGATATATGCGAATGGTTGTTAAATCTTCTTGAAGTTGATGAAGAAAAGTATATGTATGGGGAGGCAGATAAGTGAGTTGATAAGATGTGATCGGTTTAGAATAACGCACGTCGTAATAGCGTCCAAATGAGCGTGAGGAGATAAAGTTGAGTGGACGAGAATCAATGGTATTTATGATCAGGTTGACGCTATCTAAACCGGCGGATAGAGGAACAAAGGAAGATCTCAATCCATAGGTCTCATTCTCCGAATTAAAGGTGAAATTGCTGTTTTCGTCACTAAAGGCGAATATTTTGTACCGACCATATTTAATATTGTTAATAACATAAGCTCCAGAATCATTGGTAGTACTAAAGTAGAGTGGTTTATCTTCGGTAAGATCTAAGCTGTCAGAATACGAATAGAGCCCAACTAAAACACCCTTGGCGGGGAGTTGGGTGTATAACTCATGGACGGAGCCTTTAATGAAAAGGGAGTCAATATAGGGCCCGGTGCTTAGTGCCAGTGAAAGGTTGATCACTGGATTTTTTTCGGTAAGGTCGGTAATCCCTTGCAAAAAATTGAATGTGTAAGTGGTGCTATCTAAGAGTGGCTCTTCGAATTCGAGCCGAACTTTATTTTTTTTAGTTTTGGCTTTGTACTTCAATTCCGTAAGCGGACTAATAACCAAGTTTTTTTTGAGGGTGGCAGTATTGATCTCATCATCGAATGAAAGTTCAATCCAGTCATTATCAAAATTAAGGGCCTCATTAAGCGGGATAGAGGCTGTTAAGGTGGGTGGAATCGTGTCCTTTGGTCCTCCCGTCGGGCCGCGCTGATTGGCACAATTTAGGTTCATAAGTATAAGGGCAATCAGACAGGCTTTGACAAATATCTTCATGTACCAATGACGTATAATAGACTCGAATATTGCCGGCTTGTATAGGCAGATCTATTGGAGAGGTATCCCATATAGAGGCCTTTTATAAATGAATAGGGGTTAGTTAAATGTCGTTCGCTAAGCATGGACACATAATAAGCATCAAATGTCATGGGTTTAGTTTCCAGAATACGGAGGCCATATGGTTTCAAAAACGCACCCATGGCTTCTTGGCCGAAATGATATAAATGCCTAGGTACATCATAACCGGCCCAATGAGCACCATAATGTTTACTGTCCCATGAGTTGGGGTTCGGTACTGCTATGAAAAGATGTCCTTTTTTAGACAGGCGTTCTGTAATTTCACGAAAGGCGGTACCCAAATTGGGTAAATGTTCTAATACATGCCACAATGTAATCACATCAAATTTTTGGTCTGATTTAAAAGAGTCGAGGGTTTCATAAATTCGTGCTTTAATTGACACAGGGGCATGTTCGACAGCATTTGAGCTGGGCTCAACACCTGTGATATCGAAGTCGGCACCCGCTTTTTGGAGAAACGCACCCGTGCCCGCGCCGAAGTCTAAGAGCGATCCTGAAGTGTGGTATTTTCTAATAGTTTTAAGTTTTTGGCGTAATGTAATTTGACGAACTACTCGGTAGACGAAATTCTGAAGCGAGTTTTTTTTGTCGTTATGTGATACATAGTGGTCTGAGTCGTAGTAGTGAGGTAAACGAGAATCACTGGGGCGAGGATTTGTGAAAAGGAGAAGACATGCTTGACATTGGACTATAGCAAAACTTTCATCACTGACCAGATGATCTTTAGCAATGAGGCGATTGGCAAAAGTAACGTGCTTACAAGAAGGACAAAAGTCTATTTTTTTGTACATTATCTTCCTAGGTATACCATGAGTATTGAAATGTCGGCAGGACTAACTCCGCTGATCCTTGATGCTTGACCTAAAGTCGATGGGCGGAATTTAGTTAATTTTTCTTTGGCCTCGGATGAAAGTGAATTAATATCTTCATAATTAAGGGCAGTTTTTAGCCGAAGAGTTTCCATTGATAACTGTTTCTTGGATTGTTGTTCCTCCTTCTGTATGTAGGATGCGTATTTTATGAGAATTTCTGTTTGCTCTTGTACGTCGCGGGGATAAGGATCCAAGTCTTTTTGTATCTTTTTAGACAATGAAGGTAGGTCAGCGATGTTGAGTTGAGGTCGTTTCAGTAATTGTTCCAAAGAAATTTTTTCGGTAACGACGGCGGTATCTTGTTGAGTTAGGTACTTATTTATCTCTATGGGTAGTACCTTTTCAGATTTTAGGTAGCGTTGGAGCGAAGCGGTGTCTTCAACTTTAGTCTGTAGCAATGCCAGTCGCTCGTCACTTGCTAAGCCGAGGGCATGTCCTTTAGCTGTGAGCCGTTGATCGGCATTGTCCTGTCTTAGTAATAACCGATACTCTGCTCTAGAGGTAAACATACGGTAAGGCTCATCGGTCCCCTTGTTGACGAGGTCGTCAATGAGTACACCTATATAACCTTCTGATCGAGAGATGATAAAGGGGTCTTTTAAATTGTTTTTGAGATGGGCGTTGATACCAGCCATGAGACCTTGGCAAGCCGCTTCTTCATATCCCGTGGTGCCGTTGATTTGTCCGGCAAAATATAAGTTCTCGATAAGCTGAGTTTCTAAGGTAAGGTTGAGTTGTGTAGGAGGAAAATAATCGTATTCGATGGCATAACCAGGACGGAACATTTTGACCTTCTCGAAACCGGTGATTAATCGCAAAGCGTTATATTGAATTTCTTCTGGAAGGGACGAAGAGAATCCGTTGACATAGACCTCTACCGTATTCCAACCTTCGGGCTCTACGAAGATTTGATGTTGTGATCGATCCGCAAAGCGATTGATTTTATCTTCGATAGAGGGACAGTAACGAGGGCCTAATCCTTTGATCCTACCGTTAAACATAGG
>JGI20156J14371_10002049_pt1 | contig 16247 bp, 17 predicted proteins | sample COG_06_FD_14371 | JGI IMG/M metagenome (IMG submission 14371)
TGATATAAATCACTATTGATTATTTTATCAAACATTAACTTATCTTTTTCTAAATTTGAACCTGGTAAATCCGGCATAATATGAATATCTACTTTAAAACAATTATCTTTTAATAATTTAATAGCATTAATTGTATCTATTTGATAACATTGTCTATTAATTTTTTCTAGTATAGAATCATCTGTATGTTGAATACCAATTTGAACTCTTGTTACTCCATATTTTCTAAATCTTCTTAATTCATACTTGCTTATTTTATCTGGTCTTGTTTCAATAGTTATTCCAATAATATGAGCTAATGCTACTTCATTTAAATATTTTTCCTTTTCTAAATCGTATTTAGGTCTTAAATTGTCTTGATCTTCAAAAACATTATTTGCCGCATAAAATAAATCTATCATGAAATTTTCACATATTTTAGGGTCATAACATGAAAATGTTCCTCCTAATATAATTACTTCTATCTTATCAATATTATGACCATTAATAAAATAAGATATTATACGCTCATGAAATTGTTTATAAGCATCAAAATTGTTTCTTTCTCCACGCATCACAGTAGGCTCACCATGATAATAACTTCTACTATAACGAGGGTCATTTGGACAATAATGACAATCATATTTACATGAGAAATCGTCAGGAGGCATAATAACAGAAACAACTAAGACACCTGAATATGAACGCATTTCTTTAGTGATTAATAATTTTTCTAATTCAATATTTTCATTAATTAATTTTTTATATTTCCATTGCCTATAAATAAAGTATAATTGAGATTTTTTTGGATTAATATTATATTTTTTTCTTAATCTAGATAAAGCAACTTGAAACATTTTTTTATTTATTTCTTCATTTTTTTGAAATTGAATTTTTAATAAATCACTAACAAAATCTTTGATTATTTTTTCATCTTTTTCTGGAATTAAAGTATTTTTTTTTATAGATATTAGATATATTATTTGTTGATACTATATCTTCAATATCTTTTTCTTTAGTATTATAAACATAACTAGAACTATAATTTAACATTATTATTACAAAAAATTATATAATCAATAATATATTAAAAAAAATCATTTTTTATTAAGTTTTTAAAAAAAAAATATTTTTTATTAGTAATGCTTATTCAAGTTTTATTTTACGATTTTGTAAAACAAAATTATATTATTGTAATAAGTTTTATTTTAATTATTGCTATAATTTATCCAATTCAAAGTGTTGGTTTATCAAGAGTGTATGGTAATTTATTCGATATTATACATAAGAATACAAAATTAGAATCNATATTTGATATAAAGAATATATTTAAAAATAATGTTCCTGGATTAATGGTATTAATTTGTTTAATATATATAATTATTGGAATATTATTTTTATCAAAGCATTATTTAGAAAGTTTAATTATTCCTAGTTATTTTAAATATTTACGTGAATTATTTTTTAATAATTTTATAAAAAAATATTCAAATGATTTCAAGGATGTTAAAATTGGTGAAATATTATCAAAACTTTTTGAATTGAACTCAGCAATATTAAGTTTATTTCAGAATACATGTAATTATTTATTATCAACATCATTTGGATTAATATCAATATGCATTTATTATTTTATTTTAGATTGGAAAATTGGACTTATATATTTATTTTCAGTCATTGTTGTTTTATTCTTATATTATTTAAATGCACATAAACAAGTTAATAATTCAGTCAAAAAATTTAATATATTATACAAAAATAATGAAAATTTAACAGATAGATTATCAAATCTAATGAATATTTATATAAATAATGAACAAAATAATGAAATAATAAAATTTGTAAAAGATGAAAATATATTAAGAAGACAATATATTAAAAATTATTGGGTAGAAAAAACAAATATAACAATAGCTGATTTTATTATTATTTTAAGTGTAATACTTTTATTATTTATTTCTTATTATGGACTAAAAAATAAAAAATTAAGTACAGTAGCATTTATTTCTATTATTATCACATTAGGTTCTTCAACAGAATATTTATTTGAAATAAATAGTGAATTATCAAATATTATTTATTATACAGGAATTATTAAATCTAATGAAACATTATTAAATGAAATACTTACTTTAAAAAAAAGAGACATAATTGATAAACATTTGAAATCTGGTAAAATTGAATTTAAAAATGTCTCCTTTAGTTATAATAATAAAAAATATATATTCAAAAATTTTAATTATACAATCAATGATAAACAAAAAGTAGCTGTTATGGGACAATCAGGTTCCGGTAAAACAACCATTATGAAATTATTAATTGATTTACATGATATTCAAGAAGGAGAAATCCTTGTTGATAATATAAATATTAAAAAATTAGATACAAGCTATTTACGTTCGAAGATAGTTTATATTAATCAACGAACTACTTTGTTTAATAAAACTGTTTTAAGTAATATGTTATATGGAACTAATAAAAATGAGCAAAATGTTATTGATATATTAAATAAATATGATTTAATGATTGTTTTTAATAAACTTCATAATTCAATACATACAAATTCGGGTGTAAATGGTAATAATTTATCATTAGGAATGCAAAAAGTGACTATGATTATACGAGGAGTATTAAAAGATGGATATATTTATGCATTTGATGAACCATTGACATCATTAGACGCAGAAACAAGAAAAAAAGTTATTAAATTATTAATGAGCGAATTAAAAAATAAAACATTAATTGTTATTACTCATGATAAAGAAATATTACCATATATGAATAAAACATTAAAAATGCATGAATTAAAAAATTAATAAAAATAAAATATTATGAATTAATTAATCTTTTAATTTGGTCTTTAATTTTAGCATTTTTATTATAATTTACATTTTTTACTTTTTCTATTAAATTTTTGCTTATATAACTATTTAATACAACATGAACAGTATTATGAAGTTGTTTTGATACTTCAACAGCACATTCTCTAATAATTCTTTTTTGTTCTTTTTCATTTAGTAATTTAAAATTCATATTTTTTGTATAAATATTAAAATAATNTAAAAANAAATAATTGGCATTTGTCATTCTTAAGTCTTTATTTGTTACTCCAAATTCTTCTAAATATTCATTAACATCATTATTATTAACATGTTTTAATACTTTATTGTCATTATTATAAGAAAATAAATATTTATTTTTATTTATTAATGATTTTAATATACTTTGCATTTTTGGATGTTTAAATGTACAACTATTTAATACTCCCTTTTTTCCAATAAATTCTATAATTGTTTTATCTGATTTAAATTTAATGTGTTTTTTTTGTAATGTTGTAATACCAATTGAACCATATTCTTTTTCATATGCTTCATTTCCTATTCTAAAATTACATATTTTCATTAATTTTAATATAACTGCTATTAATTTATTTTTAGTAATTCTTGTTTGTTTTAAATCATCATTTATTTTTTTATCAAGTCTTTCATTAATAGATATAAATCTTTTTAAGTTCTTGAATTTTTTACTTTCCCTTTTTTCTTTAAACTCTTCATTATAACTATATTGTGTGCGTCCTTTATTGTCAATACCTGAAGCATATATTTTACTTTTTGTATTAAAAAATTTAATATCTTTATAATTTGGTGCTATATATAATTTATCAAAGTTTTCTATAATTTTTCTATTTTTCAACATGTTTCCATATTGGTCTCTGTATATATTTTTGGTTTTATAACATATTTTAATAAAGTACTTCATTAATACTAATAAATATTTTTATTTTTTGTAAAGTTTATTTAATTCATCTACACTTTTATATTCAGTAAAACTACCTAAATGTTTAATAACTGTGCCTAAATTTACAGCATCATCAAATAAAATACTCGGATTTTTTGTTACTTCTGTTACTTGAACAATTTTTTTTTTGTTTTGTGGATCTTCAACTACATAATAAATATATATATTTTTATTATTATCTAATTCATCATATTCTTTATTTAAATTATCAAATTGCTTTTGTGAATAAAATGTGTTCATTATTTTATAGTATATATAATCTATTTTTCTTTATATTTATATTTTATTATTTTACAAATAAATCAATTTTTTTTAAATAAAAATTGATTTAATATTTTACTAATAATTATATAAGATAAATGAGTTATTATTGGACAGATACAAATGTATTAGAAAAATACCCTACAATATGGAAAGGTATTTTAAAAAATGAAAATATTGATAATAAATGGATTTTACCTGAACAATTAAGAGAATTAGATGATTTATTTGTTGAAATATTAGAACGTAATTTTCATCTTAATTTAGATGAAAATAACATACATATAAGTTTATGTCAAGATTCACCTTTATACTATAATGAATTTGAAGCAAAAATCATAAATATGTTAAAAGAAATAGAAAAAAAATATCACGTTAAAATAGGCGAAGGTGAATTTTATTTATGGGAATGTAAGCCAATGGCAAATACTATAAAATACTCAATTTACAAACAAAATGGTAAATTTAAAATTAAAAAAAATGTACATAACTGGGAAAAAAATTGAATAATTAATTTATAATTTATAACAAAAATAATCAAAAACCGAAAACAAATGAAAATTATTAGTATATTATTATTTATTTTATTTATTCATGTACATGGATTAACTGAATTAATTATTATTTTAGGAAATAATAATCCAAATATTCAAAATCAAAGAATTGAAACTTCTATTCAATATTTAAAACATGAAAATCCAAATAAAAAAAGAATACTTTATTTATCGGGTGGAATAAAAAAATATTTTTTAAGAAGTATGAAACAAATGAAAGGAAATACTGAATCATCATTAATGTACAATGAATTAAATAAACAAATGAAAAATTTTAAAGATATTAATGTTATTATGGATGAAGAATCAACTAATAGTGCTGAAAATTTTGCTTATTTAAAGAAATGGATACAAGAAAATTATCCTTTACATGATTTTACTTATACAATTATTAGTTCAGATTTTCATAAAAATCGCTCTGAAAAATTATTTAATGGTATATTTCCAATTATTCAACCAAAATTTGTTTTAAGTGTAAGTGATTGTATTCATTGTTGGAATGATGAATTAATACATTTAAAAAACCTTAGAAGTGATATTGAAAAAGCACAAATATTATTAAATTAAAAAATAAATATTTATAAATTATATAATTTAATAGTAATGAGTAGTTATCCATATCCATATACAAGTACATTAATAACTAAAGAACAATTATTAAAAATATTTGAAAAATTAAAAAAAGAAAAAATAAAAAATCAATTAAATTTCAATACATCTAATAAAATTCATTTTAATTTACATTGGAATCATTATGAAAAAATTAGTTTAATAACAGATTATTTTACTGAAGAATGTCGCGTTAAATGTAGATTTATAGGTAAAAAAGATAGTCCCATTGAATATTTCAACAAATATAAAAATAAAATATTAGAACAGTCTTATATTTCATCAAAAACAAATAAAAAATTTTCATTAAAAAAATTTAGAAATGCCATGTATTTTTCCAATACTAAATATTGTAATAAATTTAATGTATTAATAGCTTATTATGTTTATCAATTATTTAAACCAAAAACTGTATTAGATTCATCTGCAGGTTGGGGTGATAGAATGATTGGAGCAATGGCTTATGGTTGTAAATATCAAGGTTATGACCCTTCTGAATGTTTAGAACCACAATATAAAAATATAATAGAAACATTAGTAACAGAAAAAAAACAAAAACATTATAATGTACTAAAAAAACCTTTTGAAGAAGTAGTCATTAAAAAAAAGTATGATTTAGCTTTTACAAGTCCTCCTTTTTTTGATGTAGAAACCTATGAAAAATCAAATACTCAATCTTTAGAAAAATTTCCAACTAAAAATAAATGGGTAAAAGATTTTTTACTTGTTTTAGTTGAAAAAAATATTAAAGCACTTAAAAAAGGCGGTTATTTAGTTATTTATGTTCCTTATTATCCTTTGTATATTCAATATATGAAAAATCATAAACATATTAAACATATTGGTAAAATAACATATAATTTTAATTCAGAAAAAAAAATAAGAGATTTAGATGTTTGGCAAAAATTATAAATTTGTTAATTTGTATTTTTTATATTTTCTTTAAATTCAATATTTATATTTTATTAATAAAAATAAATAATTTTTATGTGAAAATTATTTAAAGGAATTCAAATAACAAAATAATAAATATGAATTATATTATTTATGATTTAGAAACAAACGGAATTAATGTTTTAGACAATTCAATTATGCAAATGACAATGTTAAGTACTGATGGTACAATTTTGTTAAATGAATATGTGTATCCTTTTGATGGTATAATTGCTGCTACTGAAATACACAAAATTGATGAAAAAAAATTAAAAGAAAGTAATGCTTTAACATTGGACCAATTAGTTCAAAAAGTTAAAGATGTTATAAGAGAAGTTTATGGAAGAAAAGATGTTGTTTTTGTTGCTTATAATAATTTTGGGTTTGACCAAATTGTATTAGAACGTGGATTTAAGTTAGTGAATCATAAAATGCCTGTTAATTGGTATTTTATGGATGTAATGCCTTTGATTAAAAATAAATTTCCAGATTTGAAACCTAATTATAAATTAGCAACTGTTTATGAAAATTTAATTAAAATAAAGAAAAATGAAGAAATTAATTATCACAACTCATTGGATGATTGTATGTGTTTATTGGAAATATTTGTAAAATGTTATGAATTTTATGATGATTTTAATAAATATACAAGAAATCAATTAAGTAGTGCATTTATATTTGAAGAAAGATTAAATAAATTATTATATTATGATAAAAGAATGAATTTTGAATTTCATGGAATAAAGAATATTGGAGATTTATATCAATTATTTAAGGTTCATCATTTTGATGTTAAAGAATTTCAAGAATATATAAAAACTAAATTTGAAGTAAGAAATGGGTTTTATGTAAAGGTAATTGTAAATCAAATGAATGGAATCCATGAATTTAATAAATAAATTGAATTCAATAAAAATAATCAAAAAAATAATATATTAATATATTATATAAATGGAATTATTAAATTTTACAGAAATACCAATATGGAATGTTTTTGTCTTATTTTTAATTATTGCATCTAATTATATTGGTGAATTATTTCCATGTAGAATACAAAGTTTATTAGTTAATAATGTATATTTAAAACATTTTATAGCATTTTTAACATTAATGTTTTTTGTTGTTTTAACAGATAGTTCATCACAAAAAAAGAAATTTATGGTTATTTTTACAGATTCAATTAAATTATATTTTTTATGGTTATTATTGATTAATAGTGATAAAAAATTCTTTGTATTAGGATTAATTCTATTAGCAATTTTATATATTTTACAATTAATTAAAAATGATTATATTAATAATAAAAAAATAAATGAAGAAATAAATGAAGAAATAAATAATAAAAATAAAGAAAGATTAAGTTTAATAAAAAATATAGAAAAAATTATATTTTTAATATTCTTTATTGTATTAGTATTAGGTTTTATAATATACATGGGAGAAAAGAAAATAGAATACAAAAATAAATTTAGTTATATAACATTTATATTTGGAAAACCAAGTTGCAGAGGAAAAAGTCCAGAAGTAAAATATTTAGAGGCTTTTACTTCTGCCTTTAAATAAATAAAAATGAATAAAAATAAATTGTTAAAACATAAATTTTTTTATATATAATACTAATCAATTAATGAATAGTATGATTAATGAATCTTAATAATTATTTAAAAAATAAAATAAATAATATTACAGAAAATGATATGTGTCATATGAATATATTAGATTATCATGATTTCAAGACTTTTATTGATGAACATTATAATTTAAATCATTTAAAAAATAATAATTATTTGAAATATGTAAAAGTAATTCGTCAAAAAATAGTATTAAAAGGAGAAGAAAATTATGAAGAATTAATAGATGAAATTAATAGTTTATTTAAAAAAATGCATGAATCCAATTTATTTTATAAATTAAATTTTAGAAGATATTTATTTAATATTAAAAAAATATTTCAACTTCTGAAAAAAAGAGATTTGGGATTGAAGAATGAAATAAAAAGATTTAATGAATTATATAATTTTTTTCCAAGTAAATCTGTTAAATTTAAATTATTACAAACAATAAATACAACAAGTAATAAACTTATACAATTCAAAAAATACAAAATTAAATTAGAACATTTAATAAATAAATTTAAGGAACTTGAATTAAAATATGATATTGACCAAGATTTAATTAATATTAATAATAGTGAAAGAACATTAATAGGGAAAAAATCTGAATATAATGTTAAACATTTATTATTAAATTATATTAAAGATTTAAATCAAAAAATAAATGAAGAAAAGTATATATATTTAGAAAATATTGATATTTTTAAATTATTTAATGTTAAAATAAATAATAATAAAGATTGTAAAGGTGAAATTGATGGTCTTATTTTAAGAAAAGAAAATAATATTTATATTATTGAGTATATTATTGAAGCGAAAAGTTCAATTAAAGCTACTTATGAAGATATTAATAAAATTATTGGATTTAAACAATTTTTTATTCAATATGAATTTACGAATAATAAAATAATAGATGAAACTATTCAATTAAATGAAAAAAGTTTTGAAAAAATAATTAATAATAAAGTTCATGAATGGTTAATATATATATGTAACGATAATAAAAATAAAATTGATAAAACACATTTTTATTTTTCGTATGTTTTAAAAATTATTGATTATGATTTTATTATTGATTATTATATAAATCAAAATGAAAATAGTATTCAAAAAAAACATAAATTAATTTTAAATAATCAAGATTATATTGAACAATTATTTGAAATATGGAAAATAAATGTAAATTTAACAATGAATCAATCTTGCATTTTTATTATTCCATAAAAAAATTGATTTTTTTTATACAATAAATTATTATTCCATAAACTATTATTAGATTAAAGAAATAATAGTTTTTATTATGTGGCCTTATTCCGAAATTGAAGATTATATCGATAGCTTACCTGAAGATCAAAAGTGTGATTTTTTTGGAATGAAAGCATCATTATCAACTCATTTCTTTCCTAGTGCAAAAGAATGTACTATAAAATTTTTTAATGATAAAGAAAATATTACAGTAATAGGAAGTTCATCAGGAGGAAGGAGAACTCATATGTTATATAAGTCTATTGATGGTACTTATTATGAATTACATAATAATTTTGGAAAATTTACTACATGTTTATATTTAACACCATCTATGATTTCTGGATATTTTGAGGATGAAGGATATATAACACCAGAATTTACACAACCAAAACATGTACAAGAATTAATTAATAAATATGAATCAGAAAATAATGATTCATGATAAAATGAATCATAAAATATTGAATCATTTTATCATGAATCATAAAATATTAATATTAAATGTTAAAAACGTTTAAAAAAAAATTATAATAAATATATTATGTTAAAGTAATGGTAAATATACCTGAATTATTAAATAAAATATTAAATAATAATAAAATAATTATAAATCAAACAAATGGAGGTTCATATAGTTTAGGATATACGTTTCTATTAAATCAAACAAAAATATTTTTAAAATTAATTTTTATAAATGACAGTCAAGAAGATGATATTATTTATTATAATTTAAATAAAAAAATATATTATGTATCTCATAATTATTTTGTTAATGAAGTAAAAAGTCAAAAATATGTATATAAAAAAACAAAATTAGCACCAATTTTAATAGATTCATGTTTATTAGATTATGAGAAAAATATGAATGATGAACAAGAAGATATACTATATTTTTTTAATAAATTATCAGAAAAAGATAATAAAAAAAATGTGAATTATAAAATATTATTAAATAATTTAAAAACAAATAAAGATAACAAAATTGGACTTATTTTTATGTCTTATATGGATTGTATTAATGGGAATCATTATTTTAATGTATATTTATCTAAAATTAATAAATTTGGACAATATTTTTTAGTAAAAGATTTTATAGAAGAAATAAAAGAAGAAAAAATAAGAACTGTTTATTTATTTATATTAATACAATTAGTACATAACATTATTTTGTTATTTAAAAATGGAATTATTCATAAAGATTTACATTTTGGAAATTTAATGATAAATAATAATGAAATCACAACCAATCAAGCATATTTTGATAATAAAAAAATAAATTATTTATATGTAGGAAAAGTATATATTATTGATTATGGATATGTTTCATTAGAAAACAAAATTGAAAAATATAAATCTACTTATGTATCAAAAAAAAAAGAAATGAATGAAAATTTTGATGACATTCATGTAGAAGAAAATAAACATATTATTGAATTAATAGGACAAAAAATAATCAATGATGGCTATTATAATGAAAAAAAAAAATTTGAAGATGGATGGTTTATTTATGATTGGTTATTAAATTTATTATTTGATTCAAATAATAATATAAATGAAGAAGTATTTGAACATTTTAATAATTTATTAATTAATTATGAAAAAGGACAAGATGATTTTATAAATTGTAAAAAAAAAGAAGAAGAAAATTGTTGTTGGTTGTATTCACTTTTTGTTTGATAAATTATTTTCAAACAATATATTTTTTTAAACATAAATTAAAATTATATTTATTTTTTAATTTATATAATATGGATAGTATATTAGTTATATATCATCATAAAACGGGATGCGTTTTAGTTAAAAATCTATTTCATTTGTATAAACAATATGTTAAAAATTATAATTTATTAAACAATGTTATTTGCGAAAATAATATAATAAAAGAAAAAGAAATAATTAAAAATTTTAATTTAGATTTTTCTAAATTTCCAAAAGGTTATCAAATATTTATTCAAGCAAGTCCTAATTTTATTTATAATATAAAAAAACAGTTAAAATTTAAAAAAATAATTCATTTTGTAAGAGATCCTTATGAACAATCTGTATCAAATTTTAATTATCATGTAAATGAACCTAGTCCCGAAGAGTGGTTTTTAAAAATACATAATCAAGTATATAAATGGTTTTCAAATAAAGATTATTTAAATAGTATGTTTCATATTTTAGATTTAGATGTTCAATTAATAAAAGATGTTGAAGTATATTTAAAATCTATTTATACATGCAAAACGAAATTATCTTATTATGATATTATGTTAAATATGAAGAAAATAAATGAAGAACATGCTTTAATAATAGAAACATTAAGATTTATATTTGAAACAAAACATATATTAAAAATGGCATGTATAGCAAAATTAAATAAAAAGAAAATGTTAGTATTCAGTTTTGATGATTTTAAGGAAAAGAATATAGAAAAGACAATTAATAAAATTAATAATTATTTATTTCCATATGAATCTATTAATACTAATGATTTGATAAAATCTTATTTAATGAAATATAATTCTAATAAAAATGGAGTACATATAAGCAAAATATCAAAAACTAAAAAAGAAGAACAAATGAATATTTTGAAAAATAATATTTATATTAAAACTATATTTGATAAAATTAATACTATTTTACATGATTTATAAAAAATTAAATTGGAATCATCTACCAATCTACGAGTCAGCTAATAGTCGAGTTTCGATTGCTTTGAATGATTCTTGTGTCAGATCACCATTTACACGAAAATCATAGGCTATTTGAAGTATCTTCTGTTTCTGGATTTCATCAACCTCAGTCAGTGACAGAGTTCCAAACTGAGATAACGGATGATTCTGTGGTTCATCTTCTGTCTCCACTTCAGGAACATCATCCTCATCATCAGACTCAACATCATACCAATTAGGTCTCCCTTTAGGTTCAACTTCATCATCTGCTTCAGGTTCCTCTTCAGCTTCCACTTCAGAAACGGCTTCCTCTTCATCATCAGCTTCATAGTCTTCATCAGCATTGGCTTCGTGTTCAGCTGAATATTGAACATAAAGAATTTGTTCAATACTCATTTCATCTGTGAGATCTATATCCATAAAGGATACAGTCTCTCCCAAGGAGTAAGCATGAACACAGCCAAGCTTTTCTGAATAGTCAGCAAATATGATTTCATTGCTTACCTTGTATGTGGGAGAAAAGATAAAGAACTTGAAGTTCCTTATTTTATGATCGCTGTATTCTATCTTTGTTGGTCCCACAAGGAGTACAACAAGTCCTAAGTTCTGCGCCATGAGGCACATCACTTCCTTAAGTCCTTTCACAGCATCATCATAAGGAAACTCATCCATCTGTTTGTGCCTCCAAATGGTAAAATGACTCTTACCATCCAGACACTTTTGCAGATTACCATTAAAGATTCTGTTAACCATTATGTTCATTACGAAATTCTGAGAGAAATTTGAGTAAATCATTTTGTTGTCAAGAAAATTATTTATTTGAAATCTCCTTGAAAGTTTATGCTAAATTTCTTAATATGCATCAATTTTTTTTATGTAAGAATTAAATTATAAAAAATTATTGTCCAAGCTAGACTTAGACAGTTGGTAGATTCCTGAAAATGGAAAACAGATCTTCTTCGGTGATATAGCCTTTAGCAAACGACTTCAGACTTGAGAGAAGAACATTGTCTAAAACCTTAGAATCTCGAGAAGATTTGACTCCGTCAATCTTCTGAACAGGAGTTTCCTCAACTGGGACAGAAGTCTCCTCAACTTTGTCATGTTCCACAACAGGTTCATGAGTTTTCTCAACAGGGTCATTCTCAGGCTCTGGTTCAGGTTCATCATATGTTTCCTTGATCTGTTGATACTGCTTTTTAACTTGCAGTGTCCAGGGTTCATATTTAATCTTCTCTTGGTCTAAACCAATGAGTCGATTGAGCTTGAAACCCATGACATATGTCATGCTTGTGATGAAAGCCGGGTTAAAACCATGTAAGCCAAATACTAAACATGGATTTCCCTTTTTCATCATCAGATGAACTGAAGCAAAAGTTTTCTCAACTTCCTTTTCAAGGAACTCAATGAGTCCTTCATTCAAGAGATCGACAAAGCAGCTTTTAAACTGCTCAGGACCAGAATCCTTGTGAGGAATCATCTGTACTTGAAGAAACTTATCGTTCAAGTTATTTTCTTTGCCATATTGAATCGTCTTCAATATAAGCATGAGAATTACACTGAACGCATACGCCAAATCAGCAATGATTCCGAAGAAAAAATGCTTTTTTGATTTATTTGTCTCTCTTTTTCCAGACACTTTTTTCCATTCATCGGGATATGTGGGCTTTGGAAGCGACATCTCTGCAAAAATCTCTGGGGGGTTTCCACTAAATAAATTCAGGGGAATTGTAATAAATTTATTTAAAATGTATCAATTTTTTTTTATAAATAAAATTAAGGTACATCTTAAGATACATCTTAAGATTCATCTTAAGATTCATCTTAAGATNCATCTTAAGATTCATCTTAAGATTCATCTTAAGATACATCTTAAGATTCATCAATGGATTTACACCCTTGAAAATTTAAAATGAACGTTTTTTATTATATTAAATAATTAATATCTAATTATCATATTGAGGATTATAAAATTAGTGCTATTTAATATTATGTTTATAATAGAAGAATATCTATATTAAAGAGAAAAATCTAAAAATTTATAAAGAATAAATAACTTAAAAATTATTTAATAATTATTTTTAAGTATATATAATGCGGTTAAAAGAAGAATTATACAAAAAAGAACAAGAAGAAATTATACAAAAAATAATAGATATATTAGATCTAGATAAAGAAAATAGTATTACATTATATGAATTAGATGTAAATACAGAAAAACAACAAAAAATATTAGATTTAATTCCTAATATTCGTAAATATTTCAAAGTTAAAAGTATAATAGGTGCTAAGGAACCTGAAACTTGTAAAAGACCATATTTATCAATAATTAAACATATTACTAAACAAAAATATAATATGTATCATTCAGATTTTAGAATCAATATTAATAATAAAAAAGAAAAAATTAGAACTTCAAAATATATTTTTATAAAAAAAACAACTTAAAGAGATAATGCGTTTATTTTGTATGAATACAATATTTAGTGATAATATAGAAATGGATATTAAAGAAGAACCACCTGATGACTTTTTCAAGTGTGTAAAAGTTTCATTAAAACATGTTCTTAAACATTATGAAATTAATCAAACTAAAATTAATGAAACTGTGGTTAAAGCGAATAAAATAGTCATTCATACTTTGCAGTTTATGAAACTTTATTTATTAGATTTTTACAACAATCATAGTTCATTACCAAAGATAGATAAAGAGTTTATTAATTGCTGTATGAAAATATTATGTAATGAAAAAGCATCTGGACGACCACCTAAAAAAGAAATTAAAGAATTAAAAGATAAACTAAAATTGTTTTATAATGAACATTATAAACCTTTGTGTCAAGATGAAGAGTTAGATTATACCTATATGAACACAATCTTGGACTACTTAACTATTGATATATTAACTATGTATGAAAACAATATTAAACAGCATTATATTGATTATGTAGAACGATATGTGAATGTAGCATGGAAACAAAAATTTATGACAAACCAAATAAGAAAAGTAAAGAAAACTAAAAAAGATAGAGAAGCAGGTGTAAGAAACTTAAATACACAATTAAGAAAAATTAAGAATGATTTATTAAACATAGAAAATAATGAATATAAATCAAAATTTTATTATCATCAATGGATTCAAGAAAATCATAAATTAGTAATTCCTAATAAAAAAAATTTCAAGAAAGATAATTTATATTATGACTTACAATGTAATCCTCAAGATTATCTAAGTTGTATGATTTATATAATGAAATATGTAGAAGAACAAGGATTTACTACTATTAATCCTTTTCCATTACGCAATGATATTATACCTAAACATATTCGACTAGATACTACTACATTAGTTCATCTTTTAATGACAAAAGAACAAGGAAATAAAACAGACTATTTATTTAATGGAAATCTAAAAAGATTTGAAGATAAAATCTGGAATTTCTTTTTTAGAACAGAAAGACAATGTTTTAAGAAAAACTGGTATTCTTTCCATCATATGATAGAAACGGATGGTGTAAGTTGTTCTATTTTGTTATTACGAAAAGATAAAGTTGGAAAAAAAGTAATAATAAATAAAAATCCAAATAGAGAACAATATATAGATGAACTGAAAGATTATTCTAAACTTCAAGATAAAAATATAGTTGCTATTGATCCAGGAAAGTGTGATTTATTATTTTGTGTTGATAGTAGTGATACAGAAGCAAATCAATACAGATATAGCCAAGATAGAAGAAGAAAAGAAACTAAAAGTAAAAAATATGGAAAAATATTGTTAGAACAAAAAAAGATAAAAGTATATGATAAAACGATTATTGAATACGAAACGGAACTGTCAAAATACAATCGTAAATCTCTAAAAATGGAAGATTTTAAGATGTATTGTAAAAAGAAAAATGAAATGAACTATTATCTATGTAAGTTTTATCAAAAAGAACTTTATAGAAAATTAAAATTAAATGGATATTGGAATAGATTAAAAAGTGAACAAAAACTAATCAATCAATTTAAAAAGATATTTGGAAATGAAAAAGAAACCATAATCTGCTTTGGTGATTTTGAACAACGAAAACATATGAAATTCAAAGAACCAATAAAAGGAAAAGGTATGAGAACCTTGTTTAAGAAAAATGGTTATAAAACATACTTAGTAGATGAATTTAGAACGAGTTGTAAATGTTCTAAATGTGATGGTGGAAGTTGTGAAAAGTTTATGATTCGAGAAAATCCAAAACCATATAAAAACAATCTTAGACTCGTCCATGGGTTGATTAGCTGTAAGAGCTGTTCTAATGTGTGGAATAGAGATTGTAATGGATCTAAAAATATTTATAAAATAGCATTTAACTCTATTCATAGTATGAATAGACCAAATTATTTATGTAGGAATACATCAGGTGTATTACACGATATCACCAAAACGAAAATTTACACGGCCTGAAACGGTCAAACCTTGTTAATTTATTTTGAATTTTAAACGTTCATTTTAAATTTTCAAGGGTGTAAACTTGGATATTTTCTCCATTATTAATTTGAATATTAACATCATTTTGTTGAATATTAATAGTATTTCTTGTTTCAATTGTATTAAAGTA
>JGI20156J14371_10002060_pt1 | contig 16205 bp, 12 predicted proteins | sample COG_06_FD_14371 | JGI IMG/M metagenome (IMG submission 14371)
ATTGAGTAGTTTTGAGCTCATAATTAGCCTCCTTAACAGAATAGGTTTTTTTTGTAAGAATTATTCTTATTTCATTCTTCAAAATTGGAAATATTACTTAAATCATGAACTACCTTTATTTTGTTTACCCTTTTTTCAAGAAAATCCACAAAACCAAATAGACAGGCAGAAAACCTCCAAAAATTGCTAATATTCTCCAAAGAATAGGGTCAATATTAGTATGTTCTCCCAAACCATAACAAACTCCACCGATAAAGCCTTTATTAGGATATCTTTGCAATCTCTTCATTTTGTAAGCTTTAATCGATTAAAGAAAAAGTTAAGTTAGAAAAAAGAGTTTAAAAAACTAACATTTTTGTAGTTTCTGTAAATTGGTTATATGTTTTTTAATGCAAGAATTTGGGCTCTAAATAAAGATTAAAAAATTGTCTTTATGTATTAATGTGAAAACCTAACTCTCAATATTTAAAATCATGTCAGCAGCTTTTTCAGCAATCATATACACCGGAGCATTGGTATTTCCAGAAACAATTTTAGGCATAATAGATGCATCCACAACACGAAGGTTCTTAATACCATGTACTTTTAATCTAGAATCAACAACAGCCATTGAATCGTCACCCATTTTACAAGTCCCAACAGGATGATAAACAGTTTCTAAAGTTTTTTTTATATGTTCAACAATCAGATCATTTGATGATCGATTATGAGGAAGCCCATTAGCTTTTGTATGTTTTTTAAGTGAATTATCTTCCATAATCTTAAAAGCTAATTTAGCTCCCTTAACAAGGTTATCAAGGTCTTCTTTTTCTGCTAAAAAGTTTGGTTGAATTTTTGGAGCTGCTTTTGGATCAGCTGAAAATAGACTAACAGTTCCTCTACTTTTTGGATGTAATAATGTAGGTAAAATAGTAAACCCATCTGTCCTTGGATATGCATAAAGGTCATAAGCATCATAACCATATTTATTCCCTAACCAAATTGGAGTAAAGTGAAATTGAAAATTGACATTATCACCTTTAAGGTTTAGATCGAAAAAGGCCATTCCTTCTAATGGGCCAGTACAAAAAACTCCTTTTTTATTAACAAAATAATTCCAGCCGGCTTTTAGCTGCTTTAATAAGGGTATGTAATGATTAATACCATCTTGAGTTTTACTTTGTGCGCTTACAGGAAAAAACAAATGATCTTGTAAGTTCTTTCCAACTCCTTTTAGCTCATGAATAGTTTTTATTCCATGTTTATTTAGTTCCAATGCTTCTCCAATTCCAGAGAGCATTAATAACTGTGGAGATTGAAAAGCTCCTGCAGAAATAATAATTTCTTTTTTAGTATTTACCTTAATTAATTTATTTCCTTTTCTATACTCAACACCTATAGCTTTCTTATCCTCAAAAATAATTTTCTCGACTTGAGCAAATGAAATTGCAGTAAGATTTTTTCTATTTAAAACAGGCTTTAAAAAGGCAGTTGCTCCACTATCTCGTTTCCCATTTCTTATAGTACTCTGAACAACATTACAACCTTGCTGATTTGACCCATTATAATCTTTATTTTTAGGAATCCCATTTGCAGAACAAGCCAAAATAAAACTCTTAACATAAGGGGACTGAAACTCAGTTGGGATGGTTACATTTAATTCCCCATTAGATCCGTGATAACCTGGGTCCATCTCCTCAAATTGAGCGTGATTTTCAGAGCGTTTAAAAAATGGTAGAAGCTCTTTGAAGCTCCAACCAGAATTTCCTAATTCCGCCCAACTATCATAATCTGCAGCATTTCCTCTGACATATGCCATGGCATTGGTAGAACTACTTCCCCCGAAAGTTTTACCTCTTGGCAAATAAATTTTTCTGTTAAGAACATTTACTTGTTCTTCAGACCAAAAACCCCAATCTTGTTTGCTTTTATGAATCTTTAAATATGCTCCTGGAATATGAATATTTATATTAGAATCAGGACCTCCTGCTTCCAATAATAAAACAGAATTGTTAGGGTCTTTTGACAAGCGATTTGCTAAGACGCATCCCGCAGAACCTGCACCAATTATTATATAATCATAAGACTTAGCCAATGAATTTTATTTTAAGAATATTTGTACTAAAACTAATGAAAAATTATGTTTAATAAAATTAAGAATTTAAGACAGTAGTTTAATTTTATCAGTTTTACAATGGTTAATAATATAATTATCTAACCCCTCAGATTCAAGAGTGTTTTTTAAGTTATAGAGTTGATAGAGGTCTTTGTAAAAGAGTTCGAGAACTGAGTCGTCGTGTGTACATAAAAAAATTTAAAGACAGTTTTTTTTATAAATTTATTTTATGTCAAGAGCTGTCCAAAAGATACTTTATTTGCAATTATTTGTTCCTTTTTTTTGTTTTAGTCAGGGTCTAGTTAACTGTTCTTTATTGACTGTAGCTGATGTTATTATTCAAAATGACTCTATCACTTTTGAAATTTACAATGCTGATAATATGGATACGCATTACCCTTTTATAGAATATACTTTAGACGCCATTGGTGATACGGTACAAAAGGGTCAAATGAATTGGCTCGTTACTCCTTCTGGAAGAACTTCTTCTTATTATTACACAAATATTGGACTAAATTTTGTTTTGCCTTCTAACCAATTAATTAATATAAATTACCCGTTATATATATATTACGTACTCCAATTTAACTGGGCAAAACCCTGGAGAATATACTTGTGAACTATTATATAATCCATCAACAAAAGTTATAAATAAGGAGATTTATCGTGAGAAAATTCTATTAAAAACCATAGATATTTTAGGCAGAGAAGTTAAAAAGGGGCAAAACAAAATCTTAATAGATATTTTGGATGATGGCAGCTCTAATAAGCGTTTTGTTTTAGAGAAGATTGATTGGATCTAAGAAAATAGTATTTTTTAGAAATTGTGTAAAAAAGTATTTTTTTAATGGTCATTTTGGGGGTTTTAAATATTAAATTTTAAAATTATGAAAAAGTTAATTTTTAAATCACCTCTTAAAAGTAGGTAAATTTAGGTAAATTCACCTAATTTATGCATATGTATCTACAAATTAGAGGCAAATCGAAACTGATTTAAAAAACATTTACTACATTATGTAAAATGAAACTCAGATGAGATACTATATAATATTTTCCTTATTAGTATTAAGCCTTCAAGGATTTTCAAAAACACATCCTCCAAAGATTGATTTAAAGGAGGTGATCTTTAAGCTAAAAGAGTTTAATGATCCTACAGTTACAAGAAATTTAGAAGAAGATTTTTTTAAAAACTTAAGATTTCAGAACGATTCAATAGCATATTTTAATCCCAACGGAACTCTTCACCTATTCAAAATAAAATTGGGTAGTACTATTAGTGTTGAGAAAATAAGTAAGGGGATTTATCATGGAAGTACATTCAATAGATATTTATTCAATAATGAAAATAAAATATATTCATTTGGCGGGGAAGGTCTTTGGGCTTCATGTTCAAAACTTTTAGAATTTAATATAAAAAATAGAGAGTGGTTTAAAATAGAAATTAAAAATTACCCTTTTGATGCAAGTAAAATAATATCCTCATGGTTGATAAATAATAAGTTAAACGTCTTACTTTCTCTAAATGGCCATAATCAATCTAAAAAATTTAATTTTTTATTTGGGGAAATTGATATGACTACTTTTTCATTTACAGAAATTGGAGGATTTAGTTCAATGTACAGCCCCGATCTTACATTTGGAAATAAAAATATTATTGGCGAATCTAATCGATATATAATTTATGAGAAAAGCAGTTTGGAAAATTGTATCTACGCTATTTTTGATAAAAAATCTGGTGAAAGACTCTTTACTAATTTATTAAAAGACATTCCTTGTATTGATGGCAATTCTTATGTTTACTTAAAGGATAGTACACTTTTTTATAGAAATTCTAGCAATGAGTTATCCTCTGTTATAATTAATGAATCAAGTATTTATGAAAGTTATCCTATGAAAGAGATATACTATGATAGAATCTTAGAAAGTAGAATGTATAAAATATCAGCATATGCAATAGGATTTATAATTTTGAGTATTTTAATTATTATACTAATCAAAAAAATAAATTTAAATAGTTATTCGGGTGACGAAAACACATTTGAAATTGAAAAAAGACTTTTAGTTAGTAAAGGATCTACTATTAAAAGAGAAGAGTTAGATGAATTATTAGGGATTGCACATTTAAGCTTTGACTCTATAAAGTCAAAAAGAAGTTCTATGATTCGAACTATAAATGACAATGGAAGATTGAAGATTGAAAGAATTAGAAAAGAAGAGGACAAGAGGTTTTTCAAATACTCTATAAACTAATTTATCTTTAGTAGATAGAATTAAAAGTTCCTGAAAATTGATTAACCAATAAAGAATCGTGAATTTCAATTGGGGCTAGTTCAAGTTCATCAAAAGGCTTAGAAGCTGTTGTATTTTGATTCTGATTTTTTACTTTGTAATCATAAGTACCATTTATTGTAGAATCTTCAAAACTTACTGTTAAGACACCCCTGTCAGTATTCCAATTCCCAAACCAAGAAAGATTGCCTCTTGTATAGGAAATATCACCATCATATACAAAGAAAATTGAAGCTGTAATTTCTGCTCCGCTTCCTTGTTCTATTTGAGTAGTAGTCCACTCACCTTGCAATCTTGAGTCGTGAGGTCTTCTTCTACATGCTATAAGACAACAAAAGGCAAATACAATTAATAATTTTCTTTTATGTTTTTTCAATTTTATTAGGTTATTCTTATTCCCATTACACAAACATCATCTATTTGCTCACTATCTCCCTTCCAGCTATTAAACTCGTCTTTTAATAAAGAAAGCTGTTCTTGGGAGGTGTTTACACTTATTTTTTTAAGGAAACTTTTAAATTTTAATGCCATATATTTCTTGTCTTTAAGCCCTCCAAATTGATCTTGAAATCCATCTGAGGATAAGTAAAGCATATCTCCTTTCTTAACTTTAATTTCTTTTTTAGTAAAGGATTTACTTTTAGCATAGTGAACTGAAACTGGTTGACTATCCCCTTTTATTGTCACCAATTCGTCTTGCGAAACATGTATTAAAGAATTATAAGCCCCAGCAAATTCTACTGCTTTAGTTTTAGGATTGTATTTGCAAAGTGACATATCCATCCCATCTTTAGTTTCTGATACTTCATCATTTTGTTTTAAAGATTTTATTATTTGTTCTCTCAAAGAATTTAACACCTCTGCTGGATTTTCTGTTTTTTTTTCAATAATAATTTCATTGAGTAGAGAATTCCCTATCATGCTCATAAAAGCACCCGGGACACCATGCCCTGTACAATCCGCTACTGCAATAAATATTTCATTTTTAGCAGATTTATAAACCCAATAAAAATCTCCAGAAACAACGTCTTTAGGTTGAAAGAAAATAAAGCTTTTAGGAATTACGTCCTCTATATATATACTAGAGGTCATAATAGCATCTTGAATTTTTTTAGCATAAGAAATACTGTCTTTAATTTCTTTTTGCTTGCTTTCAATAACAGATTTTTGTTTTCTTGTTTTATTAAATTGACTATATAGAAAAACTAAAGAAAGAAGTATAATTATTACTATTATGATTAATCCATTTCTTCTTTGTTTTCCTGACTCTATTTCTGCTTGGTTGAGAATAATTTCATTGGCATATTTGATGCTATCTATTTCTTTCAGCAAAGTAAACTCTTTGTCTAGTTTAAGTTTTAAAAGTTCATTATTGGACTTCATACTTTCAAGTGAGTCTCTAACGGATAAATACTTGTCAATATTTTCAAGGGCCAGCAAAGATTGATTAAGGTTTTTATAATTCTTATAAATCATGTATAAAGTCCATTGATTGGTATGGCCTGAAAGCTCGTTTTGAAATTTTTGGGCTTTTAAATAGTTTTGTAATGAAAGTTCATAATCATCATCTTCAAAAAACAAATTTCCTAAAGAATTATATACAGAGCTTAATCCATCCAAATCATTTAATGACTGAGCAATAGAGATACACTTTTCATAGGTTTTAATTGCTTGAACTTTATTTTTTTGATTTTTAAAAATATGTCCTTTATATAAAAAGCCCCAGAACTTATGTTTTACGTACATCTCTGTTTTTAACTCGTTACAAAGCTCTATACCTTGGTCTAAATAAATTAAGGAGGAATCATATTGATTAGTGTTAAAATAAGTTTGGCCTATATTTAAAAGCGAAACTTCCAGTAATCCTTTATTGTTCATCTTTAGGGCTATATTTTTATTTTCGATAAAAATATTTAACGCCTCATCATTCATTCCATTGGATTGATACAAAAGGGCAATATTGTTATTTGTGGTGGCAACTCCTTCAAGTGCTCCATATTTGGAGTATATCTCTGCTGCTTTTTGATAATAAATTAAAGCGTTTTTTTCATTTCTTTTAACTCTACATAAAGTTCCTCTTAAACTCCAAGAACGAGCTATAAATTTATCATTGTTTTTTAAGCTTGCTTCATTAAACATTAGGTCTATAAAATGAAAACAAGAGTCAGCATCTATATTTCTATAGGTCCAAATAAAATCATTGATTGCAATAAACCTTGCTGTATCTTCGTTTTTTTTATTGTTCCAAACTTCAATTAATGAATCTAGCTTTTTATCAATTTCTTGGCCGTAAACAATACTTTTAAACTGAAGACCAATCAATAGAAATAAAACAAAAATATTTTTCATCTACATGAATTTAAGTAATAATTTGAAAAAACTGTTTTAATTAAGAATTTACTTTAAATGGCAAAAAAATTAAATTCTAAAAAAATGCTTGTTTTTTATTTTTTTGGATGTTTTTTGGTCAATAATGATAGATTTTTGGTGTTTTTAGTCATTTTTTAAACTTTTTGTTTGAAACAGCTCTATAAATTTTATTAAAATAATTCCTTAAAAAATCATAAAATTGAGGGGGATAAACTAATAAATTATAGTTTTATAAGTAATAATAAATGAAAAGCAAAGAAGGATTTATATTTAAAAAATTTGAGGCAGAAAGTCAATCTCCATTTGATAGGCTTTTTGATATTTTCAAGGAACTAATTACCCATACATCGGGAGATTTTGACGAAGCCATCAACTGGCTAAAAGAATTGGATAAAGAGTACAGTCTTACCAATGAAGATTATACCATTGAAGATTTTATTGAAGAACTTAAAGAAAAAGGGTACATAAAAGAAGAAATTGATAGTAATGGTGACGGAAATATTTCTTTAACCGCCAAAACAGAGCAAGCAATACGTCAACAAGCATTAAATCAAATATTTGGAAAAATCAAAAAAAATGGAATTGGCAACCATAAAAGCAACAAACAGGGCGAAGGAGACGAACATACTGGTGACTTCAGAGCTTTTCAGTTTGGAGATTCTATAGAAAAAATCTCAGTAACTGAATCTTTGAAAAATGCCCATATAAACCATGGGATTAATGATTTTAAACTTAGTGAAAATGACTTGGTAATTGAAGAGTCTTTCCATAAAAGTCAAATGAGTACAGTATTAATGGTAGACATTAGCCATAGCATGATTTTATATGGTGAAGATAGAATTACACCTGCAAAAAAAGTAGCAATGGCTTTATCTGAATTTATAAAAACTAGGTATCCAAAAGACAGTATTGACATATTGGTTTTTGGCAATGATGCTTGGCCCATTGCAATTAAAGATCTTCCTTATTTGAAAGTTGGTCCCTATCATACCAATACTGTTGCAGGCTTAAGCTTAGCAATGGACATGCTTAGAAGAAAACGAAATACCAATAAACAAATTTTCATGATTACAGATGGAAAACCAAGTTGTTTAAGGCTTAAAGACGGAAGGTATTATAAGAACAGTAATGGACTAGATCCTTATATAACAAATCAATGTTATGCAATGGCTCAGCAAGCAAGAAGACTACATATTCCAATCACTACATTTATGATTGCCCAAGACCCATATTTGATGGAATTTGTCAAAAAGTTTACAGAGGCCAACAAAGGGAAGGCTTTCTTTACTGGCTTACAAAATCTTGGGGAAATGATTTTTGAAGATTACGAGACTAACAGAAAAAAAAGAATAAAATAAAAAATGGATTATCAAAAAATTAAAATATTAGCAGAGCTTAAAAAAGCCAAATACAAACAAAAAAGTATTAAGGACGAATTAAGAGAGAATCTAATTTATAATATTCAAAATAAAATCAATGTTTTTCAAGGTGTTCATGGCTACGAAAAAAGTGTTATTCCAGAAATAGAACGCGCCATACTTTCTAGACATAATATTAATCTTCTTGGGCTAAGAGGACAAGCAAAAACAAGAATTGCACGTTTAATGGTAAATCTCTTAGACGAATATATTCCCTATGTAGAAGGTTCAGAAATTTACGATGACCCAATCGCTCCTATATCTAGAGCATCTATAGAGCTAACCAAAAAGATGGGCGATGATACACCAATTTCTTGGCTACACCGTTCTGAGAGATTTGCAGAAAAATTAGCTACGCCTGATGTTACGGTAGCAGACTTAATTGGAGACATTGACCCTATAAAAGCTGCCAATCTTAAACTTAGCTATGCAGATGACCGAGTAATTCACTATGGTATGATCCCTAGAGCAAATAGATGCATTTTTGTTATCAACGAGTTGCCAGATTTACAAGCTAGAATCCAAGTTTCATTATTCAATATTCTTCAAGAAGGTGATGTTCAAATTAGAGGATTTAAACTGAGGCTTGAGTTAGATATGCAATTTATTTTTACAGCCAACCCAGAAGATTATACCAATAGAGGAAGTATTGTAACTCCACTTAAAGACAGGATAGGGTCTCAGATTCTTACCCATTATCCCAAAGATATTGAAACAGCCAAAAAAATAACTAACCAAGAAATAAAAGCCACTTTAAGTCAAAAAGAAAATATTTATCTTCCGTCTTTGGCTGCAGACTTGCTGGAAGAGATTAGTTTCGAAGCAAGACAGAGTGAGTATATTGATGAAAAAAGTGGAGTAAGTGCAAGACTTAGTATTTCAGCTTTAGAAAATCTTCTAAGCAGTGCTGAACAGCGCTTACTTAGAAATAATGAATCTAAGACCACCGTAAGATTATCAGATTTTTCAAGTATTATTCCAGCAATTACAGGAAAAGTTGAGCTAGTTTATGAAGGGGAACAAGAAGGTGCTGAATTTGTAGCAAATAAATTAATTGACAGCGCTATTAAAACTCTTTTTGAAAAGAATTTTCCTAAAATTGAAAAATTGGAAAAACAAGGAGCCAATACTCCATATGATGATTTAGTGACTTGGTTTTTCAACGAGTCAAAATTTGAGATATTAAATGGGGTTTCTGAAAAAGAATACCAAAAGAAACTACTTTCGATTGAGCCTCTTAACAAACTTTTAAAAGAGTACCATCCAGAGGCTTTGAAAGAGGATATATATTTTTTAAATGAGTTTGTTCTTTGGGGATTGGTTCAATTCAAGAAACTAAGTAAAGTTGAATATTCGGAAGGAATTGAAATTCAAGATCCTTATGGTGACTATATAAAAAATATATAAATTGGGGGATTCTTGCAATTTTGAATAAAAATAGTCTTCCAGAAAAAATAAAATCTAATTTCCAATTTTCTTTTACAAGAGAACAAGAGAAAATAGTACAAGAAGTTTCAGAATTTGTCACTTCAATAAGTACTCGTAATATTTTCCTCCTTAAAGGATATGCTGGTACAGGAAAAACAAGTTTAATTTCGTCTTTGGTCAATAGCCTTTCATCTGTTGGAAAGAAGTCTTCTCTTCTTGCTCCTACTGGGAGAGCTGCAAAGGTACTTTCTAAATATTCTAAAAAAAGTGCATCTACCATCCACAGGAAAATCTACTGGATCAATAGTAACAAAAGTGGAAATACATATATTAAGCTAAAAGAAAATACCCATTCTAATACGATTTTTATTGTAGATGAAGCATCTATGATTCCAGAATCTTCCGACAAAGGGTTTGGGAATAGGTCACTTCTAGATGATTTAATTGAATATGTATATGACGGTATAGGATGTAAGCTTATTTTAATTGGTGATACAGCCCAATTGCCACCAGTAAATTTAGATATAAGTCCTGCTCTTAGCGAATCCTTTTTAAGTGAAAATTATTCAAAAGAAATTCTCTTGTTTAGTTTGAGTGAAGTTGTCAGACAAGACAAATCCTCTACTATTTTATTGAATGCAACAAATATTAGAACCCAAATTTCTAACTCTGTTTTTAATATCCCAAAGTTTCAGATTAGTGACGATGTTATTAGAATAGAATCAGGCGATGAACTGCAAGAATGTCTTGAGTCCAATTATAATAAAGGAGGCATCCCTAATACCATTGTTCTATGTAGGTCAAATAAAAGAGCAAATATTTACAACCAACAAATTCGGTCTAGAATCAGGTATTTGGAGGAAGAGATATCTACTGGAGATTTATTAATGGTGGTAAGAAATAACTACTTCTGGTTAGGAGAAAACAACTCCTCAGAGTTAATAGCCAACGGAGATATTATTGAGGTTCTTAGTGTCAATAAAATTTTAACCAAACATGGCTTTAACTTTGCAGATGTCACTATAAGGCTAATTGATTTTTTGGAAGAAAAAGAAATAGATGTGCTAGTAATGTTAGATACAATTAATCTAGAGACCTCTTCTTTAAGTTATGAGGAATATCAAAAACTTTATCATGAAATTAACAAGAAACACAAAGGAGATAGAAAAAAGATAAAGGAAGATAAATATTTGAATGCCTTACAAGTGAAATTTTCTTATGCTATTACTTGTCATAAATCTCAAGGGGGGCAATGGGAGAATGTTTTTGTTGACCTTGGATATTTCAAAAATGAAATGTTAGACCTTGGATATTTAAGATGGTTATATACGGCTATAACAAGAGCTTCTAAAAAACTATTCCTAATAAATTTTAAAAACGATTTTTTTTAGATTGAAAAAAAAGTTGGAAATAGTAAGTTCTGTAAATTCATTGAACGAAAAGAAATGGGATTCAAGATTTGAAAACACCAGTCCATTTTTACATACGAATTTTTTAAAGATTTTTGAAAAAAATAATAGTATAAACAGCGTTATTCCCGTTTATATAACAACAAAAAATGGAAATGTTTATGGGCATATAATAAAAATTGATGGTATTAAAATAGCAAATTATTTAACCAATAATAGAAGGATTAGTTTTAAGAAAATTCTTTTGAAAAAAATTAAATTTCAGTTTTTCTGTTTTGGAAATACTTATCTATCTAATATCCCATCTTGCAATTTTGAAAATGAAGGAGTTTTAGAAGAAGAATTAGATACTATTTTTAGCACACTCAAAGAAAAATATAAAGTAAAACTTTTCTTACTCCCAGATTATTTTTTAAAATCTTTCAAGTTCGAAAAGAAATCAAGGATAAAACTATCTACTTATTTTGAGATAGATCCTGATATGGTTCTAAAGTTGAATAAGGAATGGAATTCTTTTGAAGACTATAAGGAAGATGTTAGTTCTAAGTATAAAAAAAGAATTAGAAGAGTATATAATAAAAGTAAAGATGTAGTGGTTAAAAAGATAGAGAAAAAAGATCTAAGATCAATAGTGCCTGAACTCCAAACGCTTTACAATAATGTTCACAATAAGTCGTCTTTTTCAGGACCTACTTTAAATATTAGATGTTACGAAGATTTAGCCAATTATTCTATTATAAATTTTTGTGTACACGGCTACTATCTAAAAGATGATTTAATAGGTTTTTCATCAGAATTCTATTTTGAAAAAACATTGTATTCTTATTTTATTGGACTAGACTATAACTATAATATAAAATACAGTTTATATAATAGAATTTTATACGACTCTATAAGTAATGGGATAGAAAAAAAAGCGTCAAAAATTGTATATGGAAGAACTGCATCAGAGTTTAAAAGTACAATTGGAGCTGTTCCTGTAGAATCAAAAAGTGCAGTATATATTCATAGTAAAGTTTTAAGATTTATGCTATATCCAATTATAAAATATCTTTATCCAAAAAAATGGATGCAAAGAAGTCCCTTCAAAAATAAAGGTTGAGAAAAATTGAAATAACAAATTACAATTCCAAATACGACCAGTCATTCTACGAATTAAATAAAAGTTGGATTGAAGAATTTTGGATTTTAGAAGCCTCTGATCTAAAAGACTTGCTAAAACCTCAAGAATCTATTATAGATTTAGGGGGAGAAGTATTTTTTGCATTGGTAAATAATCTTGTAGTGGGAACTGCAGCAATGATACCATTTCCAAATAGTAAAATTGAATTGGCCAAGATAACCGTTCAAAAAGAATATAGAGGAAAAGGACTGTCAAAAATATTATTGAAAAGATGTATTAACTATGCGAAAGTATCTAAAGCAAAAGAAATATTTTTAATTTCTAATAGCAGATTAATAAGTGCAAGAAAGTTGTATGATAAATTTGGGTTTATAGAGGTTGATTTAGACTCTAATAAGTACAAAAGAGGCAACTATAAAATGGTTTTAAGTCTATAAAATATTATTGCTAGTTAGAGGGCCATCTATTAGACTTTTTATATGGTGATGATTTTTTCATATTAACAAAATAAAAGGTCAAACTTAGCAACAGTAGAGCCCAAAAAAGAAATACAATATTCATTAGATTTAAAATTATAAGCCTCAATATTAAAAAAAAAACAGCTTAAATAACATTATTTTTTTGTGCTAATTATGTTTATTAAACATTAAATAAATAGAAATATTTAATTTGTATCAGTTGTAAGTATAGACAATTTTTAAAACGTGAAAATGAATAAAAAAGTCACAAAAAAATTACTTTTTTTTGGCACTTAAGTTTTATGACAAGATTTAAGGCCTAGAGTGGGGATTATTCTTCAGGTTTTTGTCTTTGGAAGAGGATTCTAAATAGTAATTCGTGAGAACCACCTGAATAAGTTCTTAAGTTGGAAGTTGTAAAGTCATAGGAGTATCCAAAAGAAATGTAGTTTTTATAGGTGTATCCAAATAACATTGAAAAAGCATCCCCACTTCTATAAGAAAATCCAGCCCATGCAGATTCCTTCCAAGTTACTTTGGAACCAAGCTCAATTTGCATTGGGACATTAGATACATATCTCAATAGTAAATAAGGGTCAGCTACTAAATCGTAGGGCAAAATAAAATCATATCCACCGTGAATAAAGTAATGATCTTCTAATTTATTTCCTGGATTTTGGGTAGTGTTGTCAAATTTTATTTTGTTCTGAAGTAAGTTTGGTGCTGCACCTCCAGCATGCCACTTATCGCCATAAAATAAAAACCCAAATTTAGCATCTGGCATTATTGAACGCATTACTGCTCCAGTGGTTGCTGGATCACCTGGTTCTGTAAAAGTTAGTTGGTGACCATCAATTTTCCATTCTATAAGTCCAGCACTTAGAGAAAGGGAAACTTTTATTTGTTCGTTTATGTTGGTGTGGTATGCATAGGATGCCTGAAAGCCAGTTCTTCTAGTTGGGCCTACATTATCTGTATATAAAAATGCGCCTATCCCATTTTTTAAATCTTTAGTTGGACCATTAATGCTTAATGTATATGTTCTTGGATAATCCTGTAATCCTACCCATTGATACCTGTGATTAGATGTTACACTATACAAATGATCCATCCCTGCAAAAGCTGGATTCTGTGTATATTTATTCATGAAAAACTGAGAGTAAACTGGAATCTGCTGTGCAACAAAAACTGTTGAGTTAATTATAAGAAATCCAATCAAAATAATAATATGTTTTGAAAATATTTTCATTATCTAATTATTGTTATTGGACCGTTCATATTATCTTTTTGACCATCAAAGTCGATGTATTCAATAATATAGTAATAAGTGCCAACTGGTATTGATTTGCTGTTATTTCCATTTCCTGTCCAGTTTTCCCCTCCTGCCTGGGCTCTATCATATACTAAAGAACCCCATCTATTGTAAACTCTTACTGTTACATTTGTAAACTGTTGAGGGACTTCAATAATCCAAACATCATTTATGCCATCACCGTTTGGTGAAAATGCAGATGGCACTACAATATCAGGAATCAATTTAACTTTTATAGTATCGCTATTAATACATCCATTAGAATCTGTTACCAAGACAATATAGATCTCACTGGAATTAAATTCAATCTCTGGGTTTTCAACTATAGAGTCTGATTCGAAAACAAAATTGGTAAGTGGTGTCCATATATATGATGAATTAACAGGACCAGTTGGAGTTCCACCTAAATCAAATGATGATCCAAATGATAAATCTGCATCATTACCAGCATCTACTGTTGGTAAAGGGGCAACAATTATTTTTACAGAGTCTCTATCAGTACAAGTTTGCTCGGAAACAACAAATACAAAATCATAAATATCAGTGGAAGAATCCTCAAAAGTATAAATAATAGTACTATCAAAACTTAAAGATGCCCCTAATAAATTCCAAGATATTGATGGGTTAATAGCTCCTGACGATGTTCCTGTTAATGTCAAACTATCTCCAAAGCAAACCAATGTATCTTCCATTCCTGCATTTGCAAGTATTTCTAGCACTGGAATTAATGTAACCGTATCTTTTGCCGTACAACCATTTGTGTCAGTTACTAAGGCATAATAAATTCCTGCTGATAATCCAACTGCAGTATCATTGTCCTGCAGTAAATCTACACCTAATGAATCTGTCCAAACAAAGCTATATGGACTTGTACCTCCGTTTGTTATTAGATTAATACTACCATCACTTGAAGAAGAACAAAGTGGGTTAATTATATTTAAAGTATCTAATGTAAGTGTATTTGGCTCTAAGACAGTTACGTTGGTATCTACACTACAAAGTAATTGATCTGTTACTGTAATATTATAAACCCCTGCTGAAAGGGTTACAGCAGTGCTACTGTCTTGAAATAAATTATTACCAAGGGAATCTGTCCATGTGAAATTATATGTCCCAATTCCACCTGTAACTCCAACATAAGCGGCTCCATTTGAAGAACCATTACAAAGAACGCTGTCTTGTAAAATAGAGTCTACTAATAATGGGGCTGGCTGTAAAACCATTATACTAGTGTCAATTGAACAAAGATTTTGATCTGTTACCGTAATATTATAAATTCCTGCTGAAAGATTTATTGCAGTGCTACTGTCTTGAAATAAATTATTACCAAGGGAATCTGTCCATGTGAAATTATATGTCACTGTTCCTCCGATAACTTCAACGTAAGCAGCTCCATCGTTATCTCCACTACAAGTAACACTAACTTGACTAATAGTATCCACTATCAGTAAATTTGGTTGTATTACTGTAACATTAGTATCTGTAAAACATGCATCTGAATCTGTTACCGTAATACTATAAACCCCTGCTGAAAGGTTCACCGCAGTGCTACTGTCTTGAAATAAATTGTTACCAAGGGAATCCGTCCATGTGAAATTATAACCATAACCTGTACCTCCAGAAATATTACTTATGACAGCTCTTCCATCTGCAAATCCGTAACATTTTACACTTTCTTGATAAATACTATCAATTGTTAATGCATTTGGCTCTTCAACCAGTATATCAGCAGTTGCAGAACAATTATTTTGATCTGTTACTTCAATTGTATATGTTTCTGCTGATAATCCAACTGCGGTATCATTGTCCTGCAATAAATCTACACCAAATGCATCTGTCCAAATGAAACTATTTACACCATTTCCTCCTGTTATTCCAACAGCACTAGCTTTACCATCTGAAAGCCCATTACAACTAAGGCTATCCATAATCATAGATCCTATAGCCAATATTTCAGGCTGAAGAACTTCAATTTCTAAAGATTTATTACATCCATTCTGATCTTCAACAGTTAATGTCCATTGCCTTGCGTATAATCCAATAGCAGTATCATTATTTGCATTATTTGAATTCAGATCTACTGCAAAAAGATCCCAACTATAAGTAAATCCTCCACTACCTCCACTTATGCTATCTGGGAAAGCTATACCATTTGAATCTCCAAAACATTTCACGCTATCCTGATATAATGAAAGGTAAATTGAATCTGGCTGAGTCACATCAACAGTCATTGAGTCAAGGCAGAATTTTGAGTCAGTAACAGTCAATGTATAAGATCCTATTGCTAAGTTAAATGCAGTATC
>JGI20156J14371_10002065_pt1 | contig 16175 bp, 13 predicted proteins | sample COG_06_FD_14371 | JGI IMG/M metagenome (IMG submission 14371)
TGCACAAGTATGTTCCCAAAGAAATAATGGATCGACCAAAAATGGGGTTTGCAATTCCGGTAATCAAATGGATGAAAAATGAGCTTCGTGAATTGCTTGAATCTGAGTTGAGTGAAGAACGTGTGAAATCTGCAGGTATTTTCAATTATAATGAAGTTGAACGTCTCAAGAATAATTATTTAGCGGGTAAAAACCAAGACTTTAATCCCGTTTGGTTTCTATTTATATTTCATCAATGGCACCAACAATGTATGAAATAAAGCAATACGAAAAATTGTTCAAGGAACGTAAGGTCCTGTTCATTATGCCAGCACTTTCTACAGGTGGAGCTGAACGTGTAATGGTTACAATAATCAAACACTTGAATAGAGAACTGTTTTCTCCTACACTTATGGTGCTCAATCAAGGCAAAAACGTGCTTGATTTAGAGGATATAGGCTGCAAGGTTGATGTCATAGACTTAAAGGTAAAAAGAGCTCGTTATGCGCCCCTGACTTTGATATCCGCTATAAAAAAAGCAGACCCCGATACGGTAATTTCAACTTTAGGCTATTTGAATGAAATACTAAGTGTTGTTTTACCCATTTTACCAAAAAAGATTCATTTCATAGCTCGAGAGTCAAGCGTTCCATCTCTAAGAAATAAGGCAGATTCGAAAAGTAAATTGCATGATTTTATTTATAGACGTTTCATAAAACGTTTTAATACAATTGTTTGCCAGTCTACCGAAATGTTGGAAGATTTAAACGGTGAATATGGAATACCAAAAAGCCAAATGGTTGTTATTGATAACCCTTTAGATGCAGAGTATATTCAACGAAAGTCGAAAGAAGAGTGTTTGGAAATGAACAAAGAAGCACACAATATATTGGCTGTAGGTTCCTTAAAGAAAGTAAAGAATTACAGTTTGCTAATTGAAGAAGCTACTTTAAGTTCCTCCAATAATAAATACTGGATAGTAGGAGAAGGTGAAGAAAGAAATAACCTAGAAGCTTTGATTTCAGAGAAAGGAATAGAGAATAAGGTAATTCTTTTGGGCCATCAAAACAATCCGTGGAAATTTATGGCAAATGCCAATGAATTTTGGCAGAAAAGTCATTGGGAAGGAAATAGTAATGCAAAAAAAGAGTGGGGAGTAATAAATTGTAAATAAAATCCAGGTTCACGTTATTAGTTTTTGGATTTAATGCGGTGAATTGTGCAATGATAATTTGGCTACGAAGGGGTTAAGATTAGAATGATGATTAAAGCCTGTGCTGAGAGTTAATTAACAAATGGTTTAAAACATTAACCTAATTTTGCTTGTTAGATATGATATACCGAATTGATCAAATTTTAGAGTACTGTAAAGGTAAAAAAGTCTTGCATCTGGGCTACGTACAGCATTCTCCCAAATACAAAAAACAAATTGAAGACGGGACTTGGCTACACGCTCATATATCCAAGGTTGCTAAAGAAGCTGTAGGGCTCGATATTCTGGAGGATGCCGTAGATGATTTACAAAGGAACTATGGATATAAAGGTTATGTTGGAAATGTAGAAAGGCTTCAAGAAGTTGATTTAAAAGAAACCTTCGATGTAATAGTTGCTGGAGAGCTAATTGAACATCTTGAAAACCCTGGTTTATTTTTGGAAGGAGTGAAAAACTTCTTGAGGGAGGATTCTATTTTGATTATTACAACCCCAAATGCATTTGGAGAAACTTATCAAAAAATGTATAACCGTAAACCAGAAGCGGAGTGGGTGAATGAAGAACATGTTACATGGTACTCATCATATACTTTACAAAGAATTCTTGAGCGATGTGGATATGAAGAGTCTCTTTACGGTTATTATTTTGGTTATGAGACCTTAAAGAGTGATGTAAATTCAAAGGTTTCAGTTTTGAAATACCTTCGGTTAATGAAAAGAAAGTGGAGCTACTTTAGACTGAAAAAGAACAGGCAAATTGGCCTTCTCTTTGTAACTAAACTGGCGAGCCTTGCTAAATAAGCAAAAAAAAGATTTAGCGTATTATTTGTTTTCTGGTGTTGTTCCATCGGCATTTGGTTTTTTATTAGTTCCTATATATACACGTTATCTGAGTCCAAAGGACTACGGAATTCTGGCAATTTTTAGCGTATTTGTTTTTACTATCCGTCCCCTTATTTTAATGGGTGCTGCACGCAAAATCGAGGTTGAGTATTTTAAACTAGTTAAAACAAAGCTCGCAAACCTAATTGGCTTTTCTGTTATAAATAGTTTTGTTAGTGCAATTGCCCTTTGTGTTTTATTCTTCTTTCTTGGTAGTTGGATAAATGAGCAATTGTTTCAAAATGAATTACAGAATGCAAATTGGTTAATCTTGATTCCAATTGTTGCCTTTGGATTTGCAGTTAATTCTATCGGCAGTATTATACTTCGGAATAATAAAAATTCCATTGGCTTTTTAGGGTTGAATTTAGGGAAAAGCATTTTGGAGCATTTAGTTAGTGTTTTATTGATAACACTCTTTTTGTTTAATTGGCAAGGCAAGGTTTTAGGGCTTGTAGGTAGCTCGTTACTGTCAGCTACTCTTGTATTCATTTACCTTGTCGCTACTAAGGGAATTGCTTTTGTGTCAAACAAAAACAAAGGCATTCATTACAAGTCGGTGTTACCGTTAGTGGTAATGGACTTGACAATTCTCGGTATAGAGTCTTCTGACCGAATTTTTATTTCTGTTATGGGAGAAAACGGAACAGAGGATGTCGGTATATATTCAATTGCGTATTTAATTGGTGGACTAGTAGTTTACGTAATCAATGCTGGTACCAATGTTTTTAGTCCTGATGTGTTTAGACTTTTAGCGTTAAAGACAGTTGAATCGAAGCAAATAATTGTACGACGAACATTTCTGTTTTTTATTTTAGTGATTGGAGTTGCGGTATTAATTTCAATGACTAAATCTTTGGCTTTTGACTATTTCATTGGGCCTGAATTCTATAAAGGCATTGAGATGGTTTCAATAATAGCTTTTAGTTTTGTTTTTCAAGTTATGTTTTTGCTAGGATACAATATTTGTATGTTTAAAGGAAAATCTAAATTGCCTAGTAGAATTTCAGTTTTAGCGTTTATTTTGAACATAGTCTTAAACTACCTGTTAATTAGTCAGATAGGTGTTAAGGGCGCAGCAATATCAACATTAATTACCAATGCTTTTTTGGGGATTTCTACGTTGTTTGCTTCTCAATTATTAGTTAAACTGCCGTGGTTATATTTTTTAGATCCTAACACAAAGTCTAAACACTAAAAAAGTAAACTATAATTTTATTAACTTAATGGGAGATTCTATTACCACCTTATTATTTGTAGTTGAACAAGTACAACCATCTCGTCAATATTTTGGATTGTTTCAAAAGTTTATCAATAACAATATCAAAATTACAGTGTTCAATTTTCAACCAGGGCCAGCTTTTAAGGCTCAGGTAGAACCTGTTATTGATCATTATTATGCGTTGATGGAAGAACAGTCCTATTGGAACAGTATTGTACAATTGAAAAGATTGACCAAAAAGATTAAACCTGATATTGTACATTGCCAGGAATTTATATCCTCGTTTTATTTTGGCTTTGTTCCTAAAAATAAGGGGATGAGAAGTATTTATCATAGAAGGCATAATTATACTTCAGGGTTTGTTTCTTTAATCATGGACCAATGGGCAGTTATGAGAGCGGACCGAACTGTGGCTGTTTGTAAAGAAATGGAAATAGTAGCAAAGGCTGAACACCCATTTTTTGCCAAAAAAATAATTTCTAAAACTAATGCAATAACATTAGGTATTATCTATGAAGAAACATTGGAAAGAGAAAAGGGAATAATTAATCAGTTACCTATGGGGTTTTCATTGATGTTACTATCTCGATTAAGAAAAGGAAAAGGGCATGAGATTGCACTGCGAGTTGTAAAGGAACTCAAAAATAGAGGAAATACAATTCAGCTTTTGTTTGTTGGTGAAGGTGCTGAAGAGGCCTTTATTCGCAGTCAAGTAAAAAAACTGGATTTAATTAATGATGTTTATTTCCTTGGGAATTTTGAAAATATTGAAATAGCAATTGAAAAGGCTGATGCACTTTTGGTTCCAAGTGAAATAGAGGCCTTTCCTAAAACACCGCTCGAGGGTATGGCTTATGGTAGTCCCGTGATTGCTCATTCAGTAGGAGGGATTGTAGAATCAATTACTCATGGTGTTAATGGTTTTTTAGTTAAAAAAAATGATGTTGATGCTTTTGTGCGCCATATTGAGCAGTTAATGAAGGATTCAGATCTAAAAAGATCAATTATTAATGAGGGAAAAAAAACAGTTAAAGAAAAGTATGTGGTTGAAATAATGGCAAAAGAATTTATGGATTTGTATCAAGAATTAAAATATGGCAGTAGAAAGAGTTGATGTTGAAGAGTCGGGTTCACCTTGGCATGAAGAACATTTAAGTAGATACGTTTATGCAACTAAATATTTTAGTGGTAAACGAGTGTTAGATATAGCCTGTGGAACTGGTTTTGGCTCTAAGTATATTGCTCAGCAGAGCCCCGCTTTTTTGTACTCGGCAGATGTTTCGGAAGAGGCACTATCTATGACGAAATCGAAACTGGAAAGCGAGACTGTAAATTTTGAAGTAGGCTTCCAAAATGGTACTAAAACTACTTTTCCAGATAATAATTTTGATACAATAATTAGTATTGAAACTATAGAACATATTGATGATGATCTGTCTTTTCTGAAGGAATTAAATAGAATTTTAGCTCCTAAAGGAACCTTAATACTATCAACACCTAACGGATTAATAACTAACCCAGATCAAGGAATACCAAGTAATAAATTCCATGTTCGAGAAGATTTTCCAGATATACTGAAGAAGAAAATTGAAGAGTTTTTTGTAATTGAAAAAGCAGCAGGGCAGCACATTCCAAATAGTTATGGACCAGCGCCATTTTTACCCTCATTCGCCAAACCCTTAATGAGTTTTAATCAGCGTGTTTTAAGTTTAATATGGAGCATGATTCTTCGATTTCCGGTTGGATTTAGAGATGTTGTTTACACGATATTAAGGGGGCATAAGTTTTACCCTACCGTAAGCGATTATACGTTTTTAGAAGAAAATTTAGAAAAAGCACACGTCCAATACTATGTGTGTAAAAAGAAAGGGTAGATGGGAAATCGGACACATCTCATTTCAGTCATAATACCCTGCTATAACGGCGAAAAGTTCATTAAAGAAACTATTCAATCGGTTCTTGATCAAACCTATTCTCCTATCGAGATTCTCGTTGTTGATGATGGTTCGACTGATAAATCATTTGAAATAGCTTCAACGTTTAATGAGGTTTGCGCCGTGAAACAAGATAACAGTGGAGTTGCTGCTGCACGAAACGTTGGTTTTGAGCAATCTAAAGGCGATTTCGTGTGTTTTTTGGATGCAGATGATTGGTTGTACCCAAATACTATAGAAGACAAATTAAATGCCTTATTAAGTTCAAATGCGGCAATCTCTCATGGTAAGGCTATATTAACAGATGAAAATTTAATCCCAACAGGTGATGTTTTGATTGGAGCCAAAGACAATACACTTCAGGCATTGTTAAATTATTCCCCACCAGCTATTCCCTGCCCATCTAACGCTTTAATTGCTCGTTGGGCGATTGACACTTGCGGATTGTTCGATACAAGGCTAAGTACCAGTGCAGATTACGAAATGTGGATTAGGATTGCGTCTAAGTATGAGGTTGTGCGTGTAGACTCAAACGCTGTAAAATATAGGCAACACGGGAGTAATATGTTTGCAAATTTGGAATTGCAGCTGCACGATATGGAGCTGATTTTTGATAAACACAGTTCACAATTAAATTTTAAAATTGTAAAGCAAAAATTTTATTCGTCAATTGTTAAATCATACCTGAAATCAGGCAGGGTATTAAAGGCATTAAAATACCTTCATAAATCCATATAGGTAAATGAAAACAGACTTACTAAATTATCTCAAATGCCCGTTAACAGGTGAAGATCTAATTCTTGACGGGATACAATCTCAAAATGATTCTGAAATTATTAATGGGACTTTAAAATCGGTTAAGTCAAAGAAGGAGTACAAGATCGAAAATGGTATTCCCAATCTAATTATTGACTATTCTGAAAAAGTTGAATTAACAGCAAATCAATTTTCATTTGAGCATCTGGAGGTAGGTGAACATTTACAGGAAGCACGTAAGATAGAAAAAGACATTCTATTGTTCTTTTTAAAGACGGGAATTGACAGCAGTGTTTATGAATTTGAGGGTATTGATATTAGCGGACTGCAGTCGTATAAGGAGATTGGCTATGAGCCAAATTGGAGTTTTTTAAAGGATAAAGTTATTGTAGATGCGGGAGCTGCAAGCGGAAGGTTTGCTAGGTTGGTGGCGCCTCATTGCAAAAAGTTAATCCTTTTGGATATTGGGAACCATTTGTACAAAGCTCAAGAAGAACTGAGAAAATATGATCATGTCCATTTTGTAAAATGTAATTTGGTTAAGCCTCCGTTAATGGAAAGTTCAATCGATTTTATATACAGCATTGGAGTTCTTCATCATACGCCAGATCCTAAACAATCCTTTCTGAGTTTGGCTTCTAGTATAAAGGAGGATGGTAGTTTCTCGTTATGGGTTTATCCGCCAGAGTATTGGTCTCATCCCATAAAAGCGTTTGTGTCTAAATTGATAAGAGGGATATTGCTACAATTTCCTTTTACAATTCAGCAAAAATTTATAAAAAATATTTTACTTCCTATAGGAATATTTCAGATGAAAATTGCAAAGAGCAAAGCATTAAAGTTGTTGTTTGCGCCTCTTTTCATTCTTAACATACCACGTCACGAGAATAAGCATGAAATGCTTGCCACTATAATTGATTATTATACTCCTCAATTCATTTTTACTTACACCAATAACGATATTAGCAATTGGTTTACTGAAGCAGGGCTCAAGTTCTCAAAGCTTTTATTTCCTACTAGCGCAATTGGAACAAAAGACAGGTTAAATGACTGATTCACACGGAAAAAAAAGGATTGTGCACTTGCTGTATTCAGGTATCGGAGGGCATGGCAATGTGTTCTCAAACCTAGTAAATGCAGACGTTCAAAATGCCTTTGAATATCAGGCACTGTATTATGGGATTGAACCTTTACGTGATTCGTACAAAACTTTTTGTCAAAACAACAAGATTGAATACAAGTACATTCGCAAACGACAAGGCGTAGATATTCTTTTTTTTATAAGCATATTTTTTGCCCTTCTTAAATTCAGACCTGCTACAGTTTTCTTGCATGGCAGTTATTTAATTTGGCCAGTTTGGTTGTACAAAAAAATATACGGTGCTAAGGTTATAGTAAGGGAAACTCAAGCCAATCATTTGAAATCTAAAGTGGATTTTATAATGCTAAAATGGGCAATTGTATTAAGCGATTATTTGGTTTTTCTTACCAAAGAATTTAAAGACCAAGTTTGTCAGCGTTATAAGTTAAACCCAGATAAAAAGAACTTTATAATTATTCCTAACGGATTAAATACCAGTGCCTTTGCTTCTAATAGAGATTACGCCAAAAGCCCTGTGGTTTTGTCAATGATAAGTCGATTAGTTCCAATTAAAGACCACGAAACCTTAATTGAAGCTATGGTTAAACTGAAGGATAGTCATGGAAATCTAATTTTGAAAATTGCTGGTGCCGGTTCAACAGAACAAATGCTTAAAGAAAAAACACAACAGCTGGGTCTGAGTAATATTGAATTTGTAGGTGAAATTGATGAGAATGGAATTGTGGAGTTATTGAAACAAACTGATATTTATGTACACCTTACTTTTGGTGAAACCATGAGTACAAGTTTAATGCAAGCTATGAGTGCTGGACTGCCTATTTTCAGCTCAGATGTTCCCGGAGTAAATAATATGATTCAACAAAACAAAACCGGTGTGTTGATACCAACAAAGAATGTAGAGGCAATTGTAAATGGAATATCGGGTTTTATGAATGACGCTAAACTGAGAGCATTTTGCGGGAAGAATGCAAAAGAATATGCTTTTGTTAATTACGATTCGAAAAAGATGTTTGAAAAATATAAAGCGATAATTCAGTAATTGTGAAGGTACTTTTTGTTCAAAAAATAAGCGGAATATCTGGTTCTGAGCGGTATTTTATCAACGTAATTCCTAAGTTGCAAAAGCAAGGTGTTGATGTAGCATTTTTAATGCTCTACTCTGATGAAAAACTTACTATTGAATTTGCCAAAATCATGCAATCTTATGGTGTAAAAAATGAGCAAATAAGAATTGCAAGATGGAGTATTTTTACTGCAATTTTCCAAATTGCTAAAATTATACGTAAAGGTGGGTTTGATTTGGTACACAGTCATTTAATACACGCCGATGTATTGCTAGCACTAACTAAATTTATCAGAACTAAATTTACCTTAATCAGCACAAAGCACGGTTTTGATGAGGTATTTATCAAAAAGTACGGTTTAAAACCAGATAAGAGACTTTACAACGCTTATTTTTTCGCGGCAATTTTTGCTGAAAAATTCATCGATTCGTCTTTTACAGTTTCTCATGGTCTTTCCAAATTGTATTTTAGTCTAGGAATTACTAATTATTATCCACAGGTAATTTGGCACGGAATAGCTGTTCCAGAATCGAAAAAATCTGTAGAGCAAACAAGTGGAGAGCAACCCTATATTTTGGTACTAGGCAGACTTGAGACCTTTAAAGGGCACAAATTGCTTTTTGATGCGTTTGAGAAAATCGCTGAGGGGTTCCCAAAGGTTAGAATACGCGTGGTTGGAGGTGGAAGCGCTCAGGTTGAGTTTGAGGATTATGCGCGTAAAATTGGAATTGCAGAACAAGTTGATTTTTTAGGCTATAGAACCGATGTAGATCATCAAATTGAGCATTGTTTATTTCTTGTTTCTCCTTCAAAAGGCGAAGGGTTTGGGTTGATAATAATCGAAGCGTTTGCTTTTTCAAAACCTGTAATCACCTTTGATGTACCAGCTTTTAATGAAATTATTGCTCACAATGTTGATGGTATTTTAGTGCCCGCTTTTGATATTGACCTATTGAGTCATGCGCTAAAGAAAATGTTGACCAATCCAGAATTGGCAGCGTCAATGGGAGCGAACGGACTCAGTAAGTTGAAAGGTACCTTTTCGTTGAGTAAATGCATTGAGGATACGGTTAAGTTTTATAACGAACATTCGGTGACTGAAAAGCCCTTTTCGGATGAAAAGAAAAAAGAAGCGATTGCTATTTTTACGATATCTCTACATGGTGGTGGAGCAGAAAAAGTGGCGTTTTACACCGCATTAGAATTGGCAAAAGATTACCAAGTGAATATTGTTCTGCTGAACCCAAATGTTCAGTTTAAAGTCCCCAATGAAATTAAAGTGTATAAATTATCAAAATTTGAGTTTGAAAATGCTTTAATGAAGATCCTGACTTTGCCTTTTCTTAGTTTGCGGTTAGCGTTTATGATGCGTCGCTTAAAGGTGAAAAAAGTGATTTCTTTCCTAAATCGTCCAAATTATATCAACGTGATTGCACATTTGTTTTTTAAACAGATAAAAACAATAATCTCTGAACGAACTTATACCGATTTAGAATTTCCAAATAAAGGATGGCAGAACATTACATCAAGACTTTTAATTAAGTTACTCTACCCAAAAGCGGATTTAGTTATAGCCAATTCAAAAACAACGTCTCATTCTTTGGTAAATAAGTTTGGAGTTGATGCCAAAAAAATTAAAACGGTGTACAATTCTATCATTTCGGATAATTACGAAAATCAAAATGCACAGAAAAGTAGCGGTGTATTAAAATTAGTAAGTATAGGCCGCTTAGATAGTAATAAAAATGTGGGTATGCTCATTGATGTGTTGTCTATCGTTGAGTTCGATTTTGAATTGATTATTGTTGGAGATGGACCTTTGAAAAAGCAGCTCGATGAGAAAATAAAATTTTATAACCTACAGGATAAAATTACTTTATTGGGATTTGTAAATGATGTAATTCCTTTTTTGCATCAGAGTGATGTAATGATTTTGTGCTCTAGGCATGAAGGTTATCCAAATGTAGTATTAGAGGCTGTTTTTTCTCAAATAGAAGTGGTTGTTTCCGACTGTTTTTCTGGACCAAGAGAAATATTATCGGATAATGAAAATTCAGCAGCTATTTTAACCGAAGGTTGGGAAAAACTGGACTTAGGATACCTTTTTGCGGTAGATGATAAAAAAGCTTTATTGGAAATATTGAATGAAATAAACCAAGAAAGGCGGTCAATTAATGTTTTAGAGAGAACAAGATTATTGGCAAATCGCCACCAATCAAAAAATGCAATTGAAAATCTAAAATCGAATTTGTAGAATTAATTGAAGCCTTGTTTTTTTATAGTCTTTGGTGAATTTATAAGAAGAAAAAGCACACTCAAATAGAAAGACATACACGGAATTTTATAACGTGCCAATGCGCCAAAATTGTACGAAGAGAACCCAACTATAAATGCGAAAAAGAGCGTGAAGACAATGGCTAAAACAATGAACCCATCTGAACCTAAATACGATAGTAAATTTCTGATTTTGACCTTATAAAAAACAAACAATGTGAAAATTGTTAAAGCAAAACTTTCTAATCCACTGAGGGCCATAACAAAGTTTTTTATTTCCCATGGAAATGGGCGGAAAAGTGTTGTTCCAATGGCTGGGAATACCTTCTCTACCATTCCGCCAAATGATTGATCAAACTCACCTAAGGTGTATCCAGAACGGGTGCCTTCTTTTTCTATTTCCGTATAATGGTTTATTTGATAAATATAGGCTTGCTCCATAAGTCGGTCTGAATCAAATTTCTTGTCAATTGATTCAACGAGCAAATAACCATAAACACTTAATAAACTAACAAGTACAAAAACCAATGGGAAAACAACGAATTTGACAACTACGTTTTTGATTTTTGAACTAAAGGTAAAAAACACCCAAAATATTATTGCAGGAGCCAAGGCTAAAAGAACGTAACTTTTTATAGTGTACATAAAATAGGAGGATATTAGAATAGTAATAATTGATTTTACTTTTTTCTTACCTTGAAAAAAGGCTTGGTCAATTGAGTAGATGAGAAGTCCCAAAAATCCGATTACAAGAGAATCTTTCATGATTCCAGAGCCCCAAAAAACAACTGATGGAATGAAAAAATGTGCAACCGCTAGTTCAAACTTTATATTTGGATATCGATCGATAAATGTTTGATACAGTTTCCATTGTCCGAAAAATGCAAAACAAGAAAATAGAATTGTAGTAGAAAAGTACCCGCCAAAAGCTAAGGCAGAAAGAAGTCCTGCTATTTTAATAACTGTAAAAGTGTCATCGCCTCGGTAATAGTTAACCAAGAATTGATTATATAAATAATCTTCAACTCTTACATAGTCAGTCACTTCGAATATTAATTGTAACCCATAGACAGGGTCCTCAATGAAAACATCACCCAGTATTTTCGCGCTCTCGAAATAGGTGAATGTATCACCATAACCATAGTAAAACATGTAAATAAGCCCAAAGCTTATTCCGCCTATGATTTTAGCTGTAAGTCCTAATCTTAAATATTTGTATTCTATTCCTTTTTTACCACTGGTGTAAAAAAGGACAAATAGAGAAATTAGGACGAAATATATTCCCGCTAAACCAAACTCATATAAAAGATTAAAATCCATTTAATATTTTAAAATTTCGCCGAATATTGTTTTCTGTCTTTATCCTTGCAATATTAGACTAAGTTTAAAAAGAAATTTCGTAAATATTCAATCTTCGAAAATGAAATATGATCACTCTATAGCATTAAAGTTATACGATAAGGATAAGCCTGAATTGTCTATTAAAATGTTATCTAAAAGAATTGTCGACTTTACTGATGACCCTTATTCGTTTGAGTATCGCGCAATGTCATACTACCATTTAGGGGATTATGAGAACTGCTTAGCAGACATGAATGCTGCCCAAAACCTTCAGCCCAATAACCCCTACCGCTATTCATCAAGGGCATATGTGAAAAATAAAATTGGTGATTTTGATGGAGCTATCGAAGATTATCAAAAAGCTGTACATCTAGATCCAGAAGATGCAATTGCCTATAATAATTTGGGCTTAGCCATGGAGGCAAAAGGGTATTCAGAAAACGCAAAAACCCATTTCAGTAAAGCAGATGAATTGGCAGATGAAAAGGAATCGGTAAAAAGAACGATTCCTAAACCTAACTTTATTGAGACAGATGAAGTTATCGATGATACGCTATTCGGTTATTTATCAAAGAACGTTACCAATGGTAAATTTTTCAAAGAATTTATGCAATTTGTAAAAAATGGATTCAAACTAAGCAAGTAGACCAATGACATTTCTCGAGCAATTTCTGGCGCATTATTCAAAAAACCAAAGCGAAAATGATGTAATTATATTTCCAAACAATCGGCCTATTCTTGAGTTTCGCAATCTATTCCAGCAGACTGCGCCAAAGAACTCGTGGTTTCCAGAGATAATTACCTTGAGTGATGTATTGAGTCGCGAAATGCCAGCCAATGCACCAGTGTTTTTAGATAAAGTTTTGGCCTTAAGTGAAGCTTTATCCATTGCATTGAACAGAAAGAACAGCGAGTTAAACAACTACGACTTCGTGGTTAAGCTTATTGAAGATTTTGAAGAAGTACAGCGAGAGAAAATTAATCCTGTTGATATTTTCTCAAAGGTTTCCTATATAAAACTGCTCGAAAAATGGGAGCTGGATGCTGGACAGCTAGGAGTTTTAGGTAAAAGTAACCTGCTGTTCTGGGAGAAATTAGTGGATATATTTTTAAAATATCAAGAAAACCTTGAGCGTTTAAACCTTCAAACACAACCTCAGTTATTAGGCAAAATAAATGAGCTTTCTGCGTTTAAAAACCTCGCAAAATCAACGTCTAAATTTTGGTTCGTAGGCTTTAATAATTTTAATGAATCTGAACTTCATTTCATCGATGAATTGGGCAAAAATAATGCGGTAGAATCTGTATTTGATGTGGATAATTATTACCTGAAAAATGACTTAGATGTTGCTGGTAAATTTTTGAGAAAATCAAGTCAAAAAATAGAGTTTAAAAAGACCTTTTTACACGCCGAATGGCAAAGTCAAAATCAGCAATTTTCGCATACTGTTTCCGATGGAAATATTGCTATGTTAACGACCGTATTTGAAGAGTTGAAGAGGGTGGGAGATCAGCAAAAAACAGCGGTGGTTTTTTTGGATCAAAGCTTGCTTCAAACCGCCATATTTAGCTTGCCCCAAGAATTAAGAAAAGTAAACGTGGGCGCCGGAATTCAGCTGCAATATTCGCTGGGGTATTCCTTGATATTAAATTTTTTAGACGGAAATTTTCCGGGTCTTTTTGAAGTCTTGAATCAGCTTGCTTTGAGTAATATTAAGTCGCTGCAAAAAACGCTAAAAGAAAGACCGAAATCTGCAACAATTTGGAGCGAATTTGTAGCACTAAATTCTTTTTTGTCGCAGCTTAAATTTGACAATTCGAATTCCCTAAAAAATCAGTTTTCAGCAAGCGTAATTTCGGCAAGTATTAATTTGTTAAATCGATATGCAAACGAACAGGAAAAGTTTCAAAAAATTCCAGAAGAATTTATAAAAAAATCTTTTTTGAATGAGCTAAAAACTTCCACCATTGATTCAATAAGTGAACGGTCGTCAAATATCCAATTCTTGGGATTATTGGAGACTAGAAATATTGATGTTGATTACGTCATTATGGTTTCTTTTAATGATGCTGTTTTTCCTGGAAATATTATTTCAAACAGTATAATTCCAAACGACGTTAGAAATAGGTTTGGACTTCAAATGCCAAATGACTCGGAAGGATTATTGGCCTATTATTTCTACCAAAGCATTCAGCGCGCAAAAAAAATTAGCCTATTGTCGGTTCAAAGTGATGCTGGATTCACGTCATCTGAACCTTCTAGGTATTTAAAACAGCTTAGGAATAGTTTTCCAGGTTTTGAGAAAAACTTTTCGCAACATAAAACTGAATTTTCTGAATATGAAGAATCAGCTAATGGTTCAATTGTAATTCCTCAAAATGAAAAGATTAAAGCCAAAATTATAAATTACCTTTCTCAAAGAGGCTGCTCGGTCTCTGCACTTAATCTTCTTATTCGAAATCCACTCGATTTTTACAATCAATATGTGTTAGGGCTTAAAGAACCAACTGCCGCCATTAATGAAGTATCACATGCCGAATTAGGGACCTTATTTCACAATATTGTTGAAGATGTGTACAAACCATTTGTAGGCTCAAAATTAGTTTTGGATACTTTTAAGCAGATTGAAAAAAGTCGTAAAGCTGTTTTTGAAAAACGAATTAAAGAATTAGAAGTAAAATTAACCCCCACCAAAGGGGTGTTGGATTTGTACAAAAACATATGCCTGGTGTGGTTGGATAAATTTTTGGCATACGATGAGTCGCGCATAAAATCAGGAAGAGACATTACGTTAAAAGAATTAGAGCAACGATGTGAAATCGATTTTTCAATTTCAGTTAATGAGCAACCCACTGCCATTAAATTGGTAGGTTCAATTGATAGGGTAGAGGAAGAAAATGGTGTAATTCGGCTTATTGATTACAAAACAGGAAAGGTAGAGCAAAAGGATCTAAGATTGGATAATATATCGGATCCGTTAGAAAACCCAGATTTTTCCAAATCAAATCAACTGTTGTTTTACTCATTGTTATACAGTCGCCTAAATAAATGCGATAAAATAGAGTCGGCAATATACTCTTGTAGAAATAATTTGTCTGGAATTTTGCCTTTAACGATTCAAAAAAATACGTTGTTAACTAACGAAGACTTCTTGAGTTATGAGCAAGCACTTAAAATGAAGTTGGCCTCGATGCTAACCTCCGATTTCGAGTTTGAAGAGTCAAATGAGTTCAGTTCTAAGTTTAACGACCTTATGGTTTAAATAGGTAACCAACTCCACGAACAGATATAAAGTGTTTTGGATGTTTGATGTCAATTTCAAAGCTTTTTCTAAATTTCACTATGGCATTATCAATGACTCTAAAATTGAGTTGATCACTATCTGGGATCGTTTCGGCAAGGTCTTCTCTAGAAATAACCTGATTGGGGTGTTCAATAAAAAATTGTAAAAACGAAATTTCCCGTTTGCTGAAGGTTATTTTTTTATTGGAAAAAGTTTTTGCAGAAAAACTCTCAAAAGAAATGGTGTTTCCTTCAAAAGAAAAAGAAGGAACATGCACAACCTCCCTTTTCGAAGCGGTCAGATTTTTCACCCGCAATAAAAATTCCTCTAAATGAAAGGGTTTGCCGAGGTAATCGTTGGCCCCGTTTTTTAACCCAAGTATCTTGTCACTGGTAGAGTTTCGAGCAGATAAAATAAGAATAGGAACTTGTAAACCCGCTTTTCTGATAAATAAACACACCTCTAACCCATCCTTTTCGGGAATCATTACGTCTAATATTACAAGGTCGAATAAGTCTGGACTCTGAAGCAGCGTAGTTTCTGCAGTTTTTCCATTCTTAATCCATTGAACTTCGAATCCTTCAAGTTTTAGATTGAGTAGTATAGCGTTAGCTAATGCTTCTTCGTCTTCCACCAAAAGGATTGTTTGTTTCATTTTTAACGATTAGGATTACTGCAAAATTAGAATGTTGACGAAGATTGTGCTTTGAGATGGTAAAATTTAATAATAATTGGCGACTAAATATATTTCACATATATTTGGCCGCTTAAGCTTAATCGTAGTGTTAATTTAAATATTAAAATGAAAAGTATGAAGAAAATTTACAGTTTAGCGATGCTCTTAGTAGGGGTATTGTTCGTAAGTAGCGACGCGCTGGCACAGTATTGTTCGCCGCGTGTTAGTGGTTCTTGGGATGGAATTACTAGAGTGACCACCACAGGTGGAGCAGTTAATATTAGTAGGTTTAGTGCAAATCAAGCTAGAGTTAATAATTATACTGCTTCTGATAGTATATCTACAAACTATGGTCAGTCATTTAACTTGACTGTTGTTCATTATTTATCCGCTGCGGTATTTGTGGATTGGAATGATGATGGAGACTTCTTTGATGCTGGAGAGACAAT
>JGI20156J14371_10002074_pt1 | contig 16140 bp, 16 predicted proteins | sample COG_06_FD_14371 | JGI IMG/M metagenome (IMG submission 14371)
CTCCATATGAGCGTTAATGTAGAATGGCCCAGATTCGCCTGTAATGAGTTCTGCGATTAGTTGATTGATGTACCCATCAGCAGAGCTAGAAGGCTTTCCAGAGCCTGTAATCAGCCTAGAAAAGCTACTAGCGGATGGCCTGCCTAATCGCGCAGCAAGCCATTCTTCAGTACCCTGCTCATGGTCAAGAATAATCATTTTGTTTTTGCCTTAAGTGCAGCGACAGCTCGGTCGAAGTGACCACTTAACAGGTCATCAACTGTTTCGCATTTAAACGCTTTACAGAACTTCGAGTAATCGCTGCCGGTTTCGGTAATTAAGTCACGGATAATCATTCCCTGACTGCGAGTGATCTTTTTCTTATCATCACCACGAATCATTGCAGACTCTGCATCGTCATCAGCAGTTGGAATTCCTGCCATAGCAGATATAGCCACGCGACGAGCGTAGGTCACAGACGCAGATGCAGACTGGGGATCTCGCTTAACAACCGGAAGGGTGTATCCCATCTCAAGCCACTGGCCAGAACTGTGCATCAGGCGAGTACATACTCCAATGCCTGATTCATCATTTATGGGGAATTGCGTGTAACTCAAGCCGTTGTCAGCAAAAGGCTGTTTGATGGCCTTAATCACAGACGTTAGGTCGGCATAGTTAGACTTGAAGAAAGGGTTTGCAGAATCTTTTACAGCACCGCCCATGTCACTCTGAGCTTTAGATAGTGCAGTCGCTAGTTCGTTGATTTGTTCGCTTGATTTCATTGTCATCTCCTATTAAAGAAACAACAATATAATCAAAAGTGATTATAATATCAACTAAAATGTTAAATTAATAACACCAGATAACAGGGACGCTTTTGCGTACGTCTAAGTGAATAAACGTCTTAGCTACACCAATGCCTGTAAAACCGGCCTTAAGTGCCTCAGAGACGATTATGTAGCCTTCTGCGCCATTATTGATCTTAATGTCTGCGGCAATGCCGCGAGCGTGGGTGCCTGGCGTAGACTTGGCTTTTTCGATGCTGTGGCCCTCTGGGTCACGATAGCCAGATGTAATAATAAACGGGAACCCGCATTCGTGACGCAGGTCATCAAGTTTCATCAAGAAATCATCAGACATTTCATTGTTTCCGGTTTGCTGGCAATTAAAGTCTGAACGGTTAAAGTATCTCATTTGCGTAATTCCATTAATTTACTAGCACCGCGAATACCAAAGCTGGAGCTTATCGCAATGAACAATAGGTACTGATACCACTCGGGTAATTTTTCCAGTGCTTCGAACCCGGTAGAAACTCGGTCAATCACTGATACATCATTTGCCGCTATAGCGTAGCCAACCATAAAGACGGGGATTGATAGAACAATAGTCCAGAACTCATCCTTCCAAGAATTGCTTGACGCATCTGCCATCTTGCTTTCCCAGTCAGCGTCGTTCTGTATGACTGACATCTTTGCCTGGTGTTTGGCTTGCTTCTCTTCTGCTTTGTTTTGCAGGAATGTTTTGCCAAGGTCAGCAACTGGTCCAATAAGGGCAGTAAATATGCTCATTAAATTACCTTCTCAATACAATAAAGACCGATAATTAATACGTACATGCTTCTTGTAATTAAATCAAACTTATCAAACTTGGCAGATCCTTCATCAAAACGCTTCTCTATGCGTTTAAACTTCTCTTCTATTGACTGCATCCTTACAGCACATTCTCGTTCATGAGCTTCGAGTTTTAATAGAGCTTCTTGGACTGATGCCATTTTGATTATTCCTAGTGCTATAAAGGTTAATTGAACACCGATTATATCATTAACTATCACGCATCAAAACGCCTTCCATAAATATAGCAATCTCATTTGTACTTGAGCTTGACTTAGCCTCAAATGAGAAATCTGATTTAGCTGCTATTTTAAATGGAATTTGTCTGTCATAGCTAACCTGAGAAACCGCAAAGGTTGCCTCAGATGCTCGAATCGTTCTACCCCACTCACTTGTGACAACGTTCCTAATATACAAATACTTATTGCCGTTTGTGGTTGCAGAATTTACGTCAATCCTAAAGAGATAGAATGAATGTCCAGCCGGAACCGTGTAAACACTAGACTGACTAATTCCCAAATCAGGCCCAATATAACCATATACAGTGCCGCCGTTAGATGCAGATATTCCACCAACGTTTGAACCTTGAGCGATAATTAAGGAATTAATTCTAAAGAATGAATTACTGGTATTTACAGGAGAAGTGCCTGTAAGAGTTACAACTTCCTGCAATATGTTGTAATCAGCGTCTAAACCATCAACTAGTACGTCCATAGTATCGGCTGAAGAAGTAGAGGAAAGGCTCATTACAACTGCTGATGATGGATAAACATAACTCCCGCTATCATCCCAAATGGTTTCGTAATCTACACCAACTTCTCGATTGATGCCAAATATGTTTACAGCAGTTGCGCCAAGAAAGTTGCCCCTGGCGATGTCAAACATAACATTAGGTGTGGACATTTTCAGTCCCAAAGATTGAGTAGCCATTAGATTCGCTCCAAAATTAAAGTAATCAGTAAATACAAGCAATACGACATCAAGCCTATTACCGAAATTGATATGCTATTCCAGATCAGGGCTTTACGCTTTCTGGCCTGAGCATATACTGCTCTCTCTCGTTGTAGCTTGATCTTCTTACGCATATGCAGCAGCTCTTTGTAGCCATCTGGACCGTAAGTTAAGCGGAGCAAATCACGCAACTCCTTCTCCTGCTTTGCGATCTTCTTCTCGTGCATATAAACATCGAGAGCTTCTTGCTCAACCGACTTGCCGTTAAAGACCTTCTTAAACAGCGGGGGATTCTCAGCCTGCTTCTTGGCCTCGTTAAAGTCTGAGACAGCTGAGTACCACTTACCCACCTGACCCAGAGTATCGTCTACATCACGACCCAGCTCTACCATCTTCTGAATGGTCTTGTACGCGCTTGTAGCCATTGCAACGGCAGATATAGGATCAATCATAAATAACCACCTTTGTTGGGTCTACATACACCGGCTTGCAGTAAGCGTGTACGGGTGTGTGATACTTGCGTCTAGTTCCTTGTATTGTTAGTTCTTCAGCATACCAGCGGCATCTGGCTAAACCTTTCCAGTAGCTAGTGGCCTCTGCGTCAACAGTACCGTCGATCAGAACTATCAACGCAAAGACCAGCTTCATGCTACCAAGGTGTACCAACTACTGAAGCAGGTGCAGCCATCTCAGCAAGCTGTGCATCAAAACCAGCCTCCAGAGCTTCTACGTCCATAGACTCTTGTACCCAGCCAATGACAGCTTCTTCAGTGAGAGCGTCAAAGGCTACAAAGCCTGCTTTCTCTACGTCAGGTGTAAAGCCACAAGTGCCATAAGAGCTTGCTGTGTGGTCGCCTTCGGTCTTGCTGCAACGCCAATGGGCTACAGTTACGCCGTTGTCTGCTGAGTTACGTTCTAGTGTTGAGATTGTCCAAGTTACTGCCATGATGTTATTCCTCTAATTGTGCAACACGGTTGCGTAGTGATTGTATTTCTTTGATTAACATTGGGACTAATTTTGAGTAGTCCACACCCATCATTTCTTCTGAGTCTTCTGGTACTGACACAGCCTCTGGTGCTACCTCAAGTAACTCCTGTGCAATCATGCCGTAGTCTTGATGAGAGCCATCAGCTTTCCAGTCATACTTGCGTACTTGGATAGCATCTATCTTGCTTCCTGCGTCATCAGCGTCTGTGATGTTTTCTTTAAGGCGTTCGTCTGATACTGAGGTGTAGGTTGTTGTCGTTCCAGTAACATTAATATTACCAGCAGTAGTGCCAGCAGAATTTTGAAAACGAATGTGGCCGCCATCATTTCCGCGCTTGCTTATCATGACAAGGCGGTCAGCACCTGTTGATACGTTTAAGCCGTCATTAGAAGGACTGTTAATAGTTACTTTGCCAGCTGCTACAGTAGTACCCACAAGCAAGTTACCGCTGGAGTCTATGCGCATGGCTTCTGAGGTAAGTTTGGTGTCTGTGCTTGCATCTCCATAACGGAACTGCATATCACCAGCATCGACAAAGATTTGCCAATCTGTTGTGTCTGCGTTTAAATCTTCCCAGACACTGTTTGGTCTATAGGCTGTAACTAAAGTGTTGAAGTCATCACTACCGCCACCTGTCAGGTAAACGTGACTAAGGGCGCGAGGATTAGCCGTACCAATACCCACACGACCGCTGGAGTCTAAATACATTATGTTGCCATTGCCGTTAGCAAAAGCAAGTTCACCAGCCGTACTATTAGCTTTTATAGTGTGTAGCGCGCCGTTACTACCAGCGCTTGAGGTTGAGCTTGTAAAGCGGATGGAGCGACCGTTTGACGCGTTGTCTCCTCCAGCTATAAAGTATTCTCCTTCAGCTCCATTGTCTACTTCTAACGTAGCACTAGGCGAACTAGTACCAATACCCACGTTACCGCTGGAGTCTATGCGCATGCTTTCTGTTAATGTGAGAGTAGTATCCGCAGTGCCAGACGATGCATTAGACCATCTGTGTGAACCGTCAGGACCTTGTTCATAAGCAGATGCCTCATCAGTAGCTACGTACTTGAAATTAGTGCCATCATAATAAGCATTACGAGTAAGCCATGTTCCAGACGCCCCAGTAGCAGACCACAAAGCACCTCTACTGCCTACTTGTAAAGCATTAAAGCCACTATCCCATGTAGACTCTGGAGTAACACCAATACCAACATTACCGCTGGAGTCTAACGTCATGTGCGGCGAATCATCTTCGTAGTTAGATTTACCAGCCGCAAAGTGAATGTCCATTTCGCCAGTCGTACCCGCAGATTTTGCCCACATACCTGCAAAGTGGTCTTCAGTGGCGTTGTTGTCGTCATTGCCAAAAAGATAAGCACCAATCTTATCGCCAGCCTCAATAGCATTATCACTATTGTAAGCAACAAACTCTGGGGCGTCTTCAAAGCTACCCATTATTAACTTGGTATTTGAAGCGCCTAGTCCCGTTGGTATAGTTGTTTGTCCAATTAATAAGTTGCCTGAGTCGTCAAGGCGCATGCGTTCTGAAGTAGCTGTATTAAACGCCATATAGTCTGAAGTATGGTTATAATAAATTCGACCAGCAGTGGAAGCATTACTATCTTCAAAGTTTATGGCGGAAGCAGCGCTAGACCTTAAAACAGCTCCGCTAGAAGCGTCAGCATACTCACCAAGCACAAGAGTGTTCAGGCTTGTAGCAGTAGTGCTGTCATCACCTCCAACAGTCAAAGACTCCGCAGACGCATCCCAGAAGAACTTAGGCGTTGTGCCCGTGTCTTCGTAGAATGACACATCTCCTGAGTTATTGACGCGCAAAGATTTACGTCCATTTTGCTGCACGGTGAAGCTCCGGCCAGCCTCTGCCGCATCATAGTCTAAAACAACATTGCCATTTGTGTTTGAAAGGGTGGCAGCGTTTGACCCATTGTCTAGCGTAAACAGTGCGCCATTGCCCTCAACAGTAAGCCCATCCATCGTGGCTGTGCCAGTAACATCTATGCCTGTATTGGTGGTGGCTAGTTTTTCTTCATTGTTAAAAAACAGCTTAACAAAACCGTTTTCTTGGAAAGTAGCCATTGATTCGTTTGCAGTAGCACCTTCTATAAAGATGTTATTGGCTGCTCTTAAATAAAGGTTTCCAGTTCCTACGTCTTCAATAAAGCTATTGTTGCCATTATGATAAAGTTGTAAATCATCACCAGCACCGAACGTAGCCTTGTCATTGTCGCCCAAGGCTATGCCGCCGTTGGCTGTGATTTCGCCAGAGGCAGTCAGCGTAGTAAACGCGCCAGTAGAGGCAGACGATGCGCCAATGGTAGTGCCGTCGATAGTGCCGCCGTTAATATCTACGCTAGTTGCCACAAAGTTAGAGCCGTCAGCCCTTGCAAGCTCAAAGCCGCCAACTGTAGCGCCATCGTGGACTACCAGCGTCTCTTTCGTAGTGTTGACCGAAATCTCACCTTCCAAACCTGTGAAGGATGCGTGTTCAGTGGTCGTGCCTCTGCGTCTTTGTACTGCTGTAGTCATTTTATTACTCCGGCTTAGTTGGCCAAATTATATCATCTATTGATATTGCTTCAGGATAGTTTTCTGGTATATCCCTCAACGCTTGTCTGTAGGTTGCCCATTCTGCTTTCTTATTGTCGGATAAAGGCGAGTCAGGTAATTGGCTCCAGTCTGATTCATAAAGCAAACCGTTGCGATTCTGGGCAATAGTTAGTTCTATTGATGACTCTATAATTGTCCGAGTAGGCTCCAATTGTTTATCAACTATTTCACCGTCAACGATTATTTTATTAACTGCTGATTCGGAATATTTCATGTAACTTAATTCATCAGAAATATAGTTGTCTATCTCATTTTCTGGGCAATCGACCTGGTTAAGAATATCACCGTCAGAATTGTAAATAATATATTTCATCGCTTAACCTCTACAGCTTCTAAAATTGCTCCAGCAGGAACCACCCAAGAAGTATTGGTTCCTGAACCAGACTTAACATATTTGGCCTCAAGGGTATAAGATCTAGCTGTAACGCTAGTCCTAGAATCAAGGTAAATCGGTGAAGCAGTATCTTGCGGGGTTCCATAATAGCTAAATACTGTTTGCGTTCCATAAATTGTCACTATAGGCTGCGTGATCAAAATAAATGTGCCAGCTTCAAATTCTGTCAATGTGTTGGCGCTTTCTCTAATTCTGATAAAAATATTGCCATAAGCATTATTTCCTCCTGGCTGGGCATCCCAGCTCAAATAAGACTTCAAACTAATAGGTTGAGCATTCCCATCAACAGACGCGGGGGTAAACGCAATACTGTTAATAGTTGTCCAAACTCCGTTATTCAAAGTGATATCGGATGTGCTTGTTGCGGTCCTGATTACATTAACTGCATTTCCCGCTATTTTTAGTGTATCAACAGCCAGGTTAGCTATTTTTGACGCATCAATAGAAAGGTTTTTAATGTTAGCATTTTCAATAACGGCATCATTTATCTGAGCAGAACTGGTAATAACACCAGCAGCAGCGATCAGGCCAGCAGTGATCGAATTAGCTGCAATCTTATCCGTGGTAATCGCGTCAGCAGCAATAGCATCAGCAGTGATTGCGTTAGCGGCAATAGCGTCAGCCCCAATAGCGCCAGCTTGAATAGCGCCAGCAGTAACCGCATCGGCGGCTATCTTTGCGCTAGTTATCGAGTCGGCAGCAATGCTTTCAGCAGTTACCGCATTAGCGGCAATCAGGTTAGCTGTAATCGCATCAGCAGCAATCGCGGCAGTAGATATGCTTCCAGCAGATATGGAATCAGCAGTTACAGCACCAGTCGCTATTTCATTTGACGTAATCGCGTCAGCGGCGATCTTAACTGTAGTGATAGAGTTGGCGGCTATTGAATCGGCTGTAACCGCATTGGCAGCTATAGCATCGGCTGTAACAGCATCGGCAGCTATATTTGTAGCTGTGACCGCATCAGCAGCAATCTTTCCTGCGGTTATCGCGGCAGCAGCTATCTCTGCGGCAGTAATGGCCCCAGCAGCGATCTTTGCAGTAGTTATAGCATCAGCAGCTATAGTGTCAGCAACAACGGCTCCCGCTTGTATCTTGGCACTGGTGATAGCATTTGCAGCGATGGTGTCTGATGTTATTGCTCCAGCGGCAATCTTTTCAGAAGTTATAGCGGCAGCATCTAGCTTTGCAGTTGTTACCGATCCAGCAGATAATTCAGAAGCTGTAATAGCTCCAGCGGCAATGTCAGCAGCGACAATCGTATCAGCGGCTATCTTTCCACTAGTTATGGCGTTAGCGGATATCTCATCAGCAGTAACGGCTCCTGCGGCTATCTTTCCAGTCGTAATAGCTGCTGCTGCAATCTCATCTGCTGTAATCGCACCCGCTGCAATTTTGGCTGTAGTGATAGAATCTGCTGCTAGTGATTCAGTGACTACGGCTCCTGCTGCAATGTTATCTGCCGTAACCGCGTCAGCAGCAAGCTCAGAAGTGGTAATTGCATTGGCTGCAATATCTCCTGCGGTAATTGTATTGGCTGCGATTTTAGCTGAAGTAATTGCATTTGCAGCTATTTCATCAGCAGTGATAGCACCAGTGGCAATCTCAGCAGCGGTAATCGTGTTTGCTGCAATAGCGTCAGCAGTTACAGCATCAGCAGCTATTTTATCAGCCGTAATAGCATCGGCTGCAATTTTAGCGGAAGTAATGGCATTTGCTGCTATCTCGCTTGCAGTTACCGCGCCCGCTGAAATCTTTGCGCTGGTGATCGCATTGGCTATTATCTTGTCACTTGTTACGGAATTTGCCGAAAGCTCAGATGCTGTAATAGCATTTGCTGCTATTTTAGCCGTTGTAATTGCATCACTGGCAATCTTCGTTGTGGTTATCGCACTGGCCGCAATAATATCTTCAGTTACAGCATCATTTGCAAGTTTGGCGGTGGTAACTGCATCAGCACCAATCTTGTCTTCAGTAATAGCACCTGCTGCAATGACATCACCCTGAACAGCATTTATAGCTAATTTGGCATTTGTTACTGCGTCACTAGCTATCTTTGTTTCAGTGATAGCCCCAGCAGCTATAACATCAGCAGTAACCGCATTAGTGGCTATCTTTGCATTTGTTACGGCATTTGATGCAATCTTTAACTCATTAACCGCACCATCTAACAACTTGTCAGAAGTAATCGCACTGGCGGCAATAACATCTCCTTGAACAGCATCAATAGCGATCTTTGCATTTGTAACGGCATCATCAGCCAGCTTTAAAGAAGTAATCGCACCAGCCGTGATAGCGTCTGCTGTAATTGCTCCTGTGGCAATAACGTCAGCGGTAATTGCGTCAGTGGCTATTTTGGCATTTGTGACCGCATCGTTAGCCAGCTTAAGCTCACTAATTGCGCCATCAAGTATTTTGGCAGCAGTAATAGCTCCGGCAGCGATTACGTCCCCTTGAATGGCATTGACTGCGATCTTAGCGTTAGTAACAGCGGCAGCAGCTAACTGAGTGCTGGCAATTGTTCCCTGTAGGTCAACAGTCGCAACAGTTGCGATAAATGCAGAGCCGTCAAAGCGATAGGTTTTATTATCAGTTGTCAGAAATACTTGTCGGCCCTGAAAGTTACCAGTAGTCGGCAGTGATGTGACAATCTCAATCGGTCGCAAGTCGCTAGGGAAGTTTGCCGAAGCCAATGCCCCATCAATATCAGCGGCAGGTATCTCAGAAGTCCACTCGCTACCAGTATAACGATAGATTTTATTGTCAGTGGTCAAAAAGACTAACTTAGGGCCAGTGTATCCGCTTGGGTTTGGCAAAGTAGTTACAATGCTGATCGGCTCAATTCCAGATGCAAATGATGCAGCGTCAACGGTTCCAGCCTCAATCGAAAAGATGTCATCAGTCCAAGATGATGTAGCAGAATCCCAGCGGTAAAGTTTATTTTCTGTCGTGTTATATTTGATCTGACCGTCAAAGTCACCAGTTGCTGGCAATGAGGAAACTGGCTCAATACCGTAAGCACCTGACTCAGCGAACAGATCATTAACTGCCTGGCTAAATGAATCTGTATCAACAAACAATGTAGTCGCAGATGCAACAGTTGATTCATCAGAGATATTGCCGCTGTAATCAACAGACTTGAGCCAATAATATTTCAGAACATTGTAGCCAAGACCTGTACGGCTAAAATAATCACCGCCAGCAGTTGCAATTTTAGTTGCAGTGGAAAAATTATTTACTGCGTTTTCCCATATTTCAACATGACTATAATCCGGGTCAGTTGGCGGCACCCAGCTTAAAGTAATTTCACGCAAACTGCCTGTTGCAATAATTGAATCGGGTATTCCTGGGGCATCTGTATCACCTTCAGCAAGCCCAGAAATAGTGACAAAATTACTTTTAACGCCAAGATCATTAACAGCGCGAATGCGAATATTATAATTTGCACTTGGAGTAACGCTTTTCAATATGTATTGCGTTGTAGTTACAAATGTAGAATTGTAATCAGGCTCATCAATTGGAACCGCCTCATCAATAGACCCATAATCCAGAGAAATAGATGCCGCAGCAGTAATCAAGCCATAGTTTTCAGAGGTATCGTAATTATCCGCAATACTGCCCAAATCAATAATTGCAGCCCCTCTCTGGTATTGCACTTCATACTGGCTAACAAATGAGTCGGCGCTTGCAGCCCAGTTAAGGCGCAAAGAGGGCAGTAGTGTTCCGTCATCTGCAACAATAGTTGTTGAAGTGGCCGTTAAATTGGTCGGGGGTGACACAGAAAACGGATCAGGCAGTGCAGTGTCAGGGTATGTTTTTTCTTCAGCCGCTAAATCATAAGTGTAGATTGTGGAGTCATATTCAAGCAGCCCTACATCACACGTTCCATCATAATTTAGTGAAATAGATTCAACCTGAAATGGCTTTGCATTCCATGCAGGGGTGTCATGCGTTACCGTTACCACATCCCCTACAGATAGCTGTAAAGCCTCGCTAGTGGCCCTAAACGACGTTCTAAGGGCATTTCTCGACCGCTTTAATACAACCCTAGCTAAATCCCTGGCAGCGTAGTAATTAGTGATTGTTTCAAGGGTTAGCTCTTCAACCAGAAGAGTGCCATTATCTTCCTCAAGGAATGTAGTTTCCTCGGTTGATCCAGCTTCAGGCCAAACAGCTTGGTCAGGCTGATAGTTGACAACAGGGTTAGCGAACTTAACCAATACGCGATTAAATTTATTTTCTTTTGTTTCGCCCTTTATTGAAATACCACCAATTATTGTATCCTGATCGAAGGCAAAAACACTTGACCGGCTCTTATCAATAATTAAGCTATAAAGCCCCTGGTTGTAAGGTAAGAAACCTCGGCAACCCATTAGCATTTTTTCTATGTTAGAAAATAATGTGTCATCAGTTTTGAGGACGGCATTGCATTCAAATATCTTTCCTGTGCCACCGCCAGAGTAAAATGTTACCGATTCATCGCAGTCATTAGCAGCGGCAATAAAAGCCGTATCATCGATGGCTGATGCAGGAATACCCTTACCGTAACGATTGTTTGTTAGATAATCTCGAATGCATAACGCTGGGTTGTTACTAAAAACTGTATTTGTACTGCGCGGGTCATAAACCTTTCGGCCTTTGACTATTGCGGTTATATCTGGCACGCCCTGAAATACATTTGCGTCCCACTTTAGTTTAATCGCTAAATATGCAACTCCGCTAAGTGTATGGTTAGATGTCCAGCCAGCGTTAGCCTCAGTTAATAACGGGTCATACGCTTGGTCATCAGCGCCGGTGTGGACGTTTATTGTATAAAGGCCAAAATACTTGCTGTCAGTAATTGGCACATCATCAATAAATATATCCGTTATGGATTCGACTTCACCTTCAGCCATCGCCAGGGCAATATATAAAAACTCATTTTTATCGCCGCCTTCAACATCCTTTGTTGAAACAAATACGCGCACACCGCCAACCCTACGCTCTCCGTAGATAACTGGGATAGGCTCAATGTTTGATTCTTTATTGACAAGAACGCCAGCCATCTCATCAGCAGCTTGCTTGGCCTTTTTCATGGCCTGTCTTGTCATCACATAAGATGCGGCAGTTGTAGCAACAAATAAAGCAACAAATAAACCAATGCCCATTATTTACGTCCCCACTTCAAATCTTTAATTGTTTTGGCGGCGAATTCAAATCCATCATCATTCGGAAAATATATCTTTTGTGAATTGTCATTGGTCTTGCGCCCATTTTCTTTCTCAAAGTCTTTCCAGTGAGAAGCGCAATTAACAGTAATTTGGCTTGAATCTTCGGTGTCTTCTATATCAAAGCCAGTCATTAACCCATCAAATACAAGAATGGGTGCGCCAATAACGACATCAGAATCATCTAATACAGCGCGATAAAACTTAATTGGTTTATCTATATAATCTTGCGACAAGAAGATGCTGATGTATGATTGCTCAACGCCAGATAGCGTTATGTTTAAAGTATTAACTCTTAAATCTGATGTTTCAGTGGCATCGCCAGTTGATAGGAAGTGAGGGCTGCTAACCCAATTTGCAGATAAAGCCGTAACTGATCTATCCCAGTCGGTAATATAAAGCGGAGTGTCGAACTCTAATTTAATCAGTGTCGCAAGGTTAAAGTCATCCTTTGCAAGCTCTGCAATGGTTGATGCGTCTATCGCTCTGGTCATTATACGGCCTCAATGAAATCTACTTCGTAGTCTACCAGAGAAGCTAAACCCAAGGTATATTCCTGAACATCATTATTTAAGCGGACAGTAAACGGTACATTATCATAAGTAACAACAGTGTTATCAGAGACAGCTACACGCAAAGCGGGCTGAATCTGCAAGTCACCAGCACCAGTCAAATCTGAAACCACCATGTAAACTTTACTGTGGTTGTCAAACTTGATCATATCACCAGCCTTTAATGTCCCGGTAAAACCATCAACCGAAATAGTTGTTTGCCCTATTGCTTCTGATGCACTGGTAAGAACTGAGCCTGTTGCATCTCCTGATTTAGAACTAATCTCAGGCAACACGATAGTAAAAGTTTCAGCCATACCCCTTTGAGACATAATGAAAGCCACTACTGGAGCAAACTCAGCGCGAGTCAATGAAGGATATGATGCTGAAAACTCAAATCTTTGACCACCAATATTCCTAACTTGGGTTCGTCCAGATACACTCGTGCTAGAAAGGTTATAGTGGACGCTGTTAAAACCTACGCTATTAAATACTGGGCTTGTTGGGTATGTTCCACTCATGCGATTGATGGTCTCCCGCGATCATTTACTGCCTGGTTAATCATGCTGACAATCTGGCCTCTGCGAGAATTAAGAAGCCTGTCAAATCCAGCGGTGTCATTAGCCTGAATATTAAAATTAACATGGACTACTTTAGAGTCACCTTGCCCTTTGTGCAGATCAGTTATCTTCTCATTCGGGTGAACCATAGCTAATCTGCCACCCTTACCATCCATGCCGCCAGATCTAACGCCAGAGCCAGTCATACCGCCGCCTTCAAACGAGGCAATAGCTTGACCAGCGATCAGGCCAGCACTGACATAACCAGATGCTCTAACAGCTTCAGCCAATGGGACACCAGCAGCACCAAATTGGGCTATAGTCTTCGTGTAAGCTAGGTTAGCATTAATTATAGCCTCGGCTACTGCTAGACCCTTAGCGACCAAGAACATGGCTTTCTGAGCGCCAGAGCCATCTTCCATTGCAGCAGCAATCTGATCTGCCATCGACCCATAAACGCCAACAGTAGCCAGAGCAAGCTCTTTCTTCTGCATCTCCATCTTTTTCTGATGTTCTGCGCGCTTTTCTTGCCGCTCTGTCTCTTTATCGACGAATTCTTGCATCAGCTTATCTTTAGCTTCAAGATGTTGTGCAAGAGCCTCTTGCTCTTCGATCTGAGTTTGCGCCCTTAACTCGGCAAGCATTGCTTGATCAGCGCCCTCATCCTTCATCGCCAGATCAATAATTGCCCTTTGATCTTTATACTTTTGCGATATAGCAGCAGTTTCATCAAGATGGCTTTTCCTGATGTTTTCGACCTGCTGAAGTCGTCTTTCGGCATCTGACTTAGCTTTTTTATCATCTAACTCTTTTTGGCGTTTTTTCTGCTCTTCTAGCTTCTTACGTTCATCAGCCTCAGCTTGTAAGCCATCAATAATTTCTTGCGTAGCTTTTTTGTGAGCTTCTATTTTGTTATGAAGTTCTAGCGCGGCAAGAGCATCTTGATCGGTAGCACCTTTTTGTTTCTGCTGGTATATAAATAAGGCATCGCCGCTCAAACCTAGCTGTTTAACTTGATCTTTCAGATTCTGAATTACATTCTGATACTCTCTCGCGGCTGCTGCGACAGGATTTTTTAAATCGTTATATCTTTGCTTATTTAGATCTAATTCTTGATTAAGAGTGTCAAGCTCCGCAGTTGCCTCTGCATTAGACGAGTTAAACCCATCAATTACGTTTTGAGCTTCTTTATGTCTTCTGGCTAAAGCATTTGCAGAAGCAGCACTTTTTGCACTTGCAACTGCATTTTCATTTACTATCGATACTGCATCCTTATATTCTTTATTAAGATCAGCAATAGCCTTTTCTTGCTCTTTAATGTCTTCCTTTAATTTAAATGCAGAAATAGCCTCTTGACCACGAAGATATTGCCTTTGCGTCTCTGTAATATCCTTGAATTCTTCATTTAACTCAGCGATACGTTCAGCCAAAGTTTTAACTGTTTTAGCAGACTTCTTCATTGAGGGGAAAAGAGATGTAGCTACAGCGGCGCTCACAGCAAGTAACGCACCAATAACCGCGCCGTGAGGTCCGAAAAGAGATGCAATCTGAGAACCCTGCTGACCAAACACCAGCATGGCGTTCTGACCCATCTGAAGCTGTACAGCGATATCCTGGACCTGATGACCTACTTGACCTAAACCACCACGCATAAAGCGAAATTGTTGAGTTACTGCGCCACTTGATTTAGCTAATGCGATTTGCTTGTCACGGAAGATTTGAGCTGATTTAACGGCATCCAACTGAACTTTGCTGGCACCCATCATCTGGAGCTTCATCAACTCCAGTTCGTTAGTGGTTTTGCCAACAGCATTACCTTCAAGCAAGAGCGCCTGAGTTAGGTTTTTAACTTGCTTTTCAATCTGCTGGGTAGAGCTGTTAAATGTCGCATAGACCTGCGAGAATTTATCCTCACCTTTTAGCTGAATTACTACGGTTTCTGCTGCCATCTTCCTTTTCTCTTTTCAGCTTAATAAAAGTAAACCAGTGATTAAACTCATCAACGGTCATAGCGTATATTGTCGAAAGTGGTTGACCAAGGTAGTCAGCCAAGCTGTACATATTATACAGCTCGGTGACATTTCCTTGATCATCGATTAGTTTTTTTCGCGTCCTTCTTCAGTCTCTGCATCAGGAGTTAGAATAAAACTAGCGATTCTTGATACCACTTCTGGGTCAGCATTTCTGCGTAACTTAACCTTGTCACCAATATCAAATAAAGACTCACCTTTCTCATCAGTTGTTCCATAAATAATGGAGTAAACCAAATAATCAGTGGTGTCACCATCCGCTCTACTCATCCACTTAGACTTGTCGTCTAAAGATAGGTTTTTGGTATAGACAGTAACATCCCATTCTTCGACATATAGTTTCCGAATAGCTTTAGTATTGAAGTGTGATACAGCAGTATCAATTAGTTTTCCCATGTTTTACACCGTGCCAGTAGTTAACGCGCCATTGCCGGTGACAGAGAAAGAAGCCTCAACAAGGCCATCAAAAGATGCTGATTTGCTTACAGATGTAACAATAACAGCACCAGACCATTCCACATCACCGGAGTTATTTCCAGTAGGATACAGGTTTATAGTCACTTCTGCACCTTCTGTTAAAGCTAATTGACCAGTAGTGTCTGCGTCATCCCAAATTGCGTTGAACGATGAAGTCCAAGACTTGAGAGTTGGCTTGTGGCTAACCCAAGAGTCACCCATAACAGTATCAGCTACTGTTTCGGAAGTAGTCTCAAGAGACCAATCTTTAATTTCAGCGACAGCGTTTGCACCAACGTAGACTGCGCCATTTTTACCTGTGTATGTTGCCATTTCTAAATACCTCTAAGCGCCATAGCGCATTAATTAACGTAAGCGAAAATCGCCATTAAATTGCCACATCAGGGTTATTTTCTCTAACCCGATATAACACATCAACAGTCATAGTAGCCACCGCAACAGGCTGATCACCATCACCATTAAAGTCTGCTGAAAAATCAGAAAGCATTACATTTGCCGCATTGCCATTAAGGGTTATATCAGCATATAACGCTTCTTCAACCTCAAGACAAATTTGATCCAGGGAATTATCGTATCCACTTACGCCTTTGACGTAAACTTCCAGCGTGAAGCTGACTGTCCTTTCCTGAATCCTGGGCAGCCCCATAGATGAATACTCAACATTTTCACTCTTGCTGAATATCAAAAGACCCGGTAGCTTATCTGCTGCCAAGGGATAGACTCTACTTTGATATATGTTGCTGCCAGTAGTAGACAAGCCAGTTAAAGTA
>JGI20156J14371_10002077_pt1 | contig 16133 bp, 16 predicted proteins | sample COG_06_FD_14371 | JGI IMG/M metagenome (IMG submission 14371)
GAGCAATTGCAGCGCGACTTTAAGCAGCAAATTAGCCAGGGGCTGGAGAAGGCCGCCGACCAAAGCGCCTCGCGGAAGGGAATCACGGAGTGGGATTTTGAATTGCCAGAAGAAGTCGCACTGCAGCATGGAGACATTAGCATTAAAGCTTGGCCGGCTCTGCGCGATTGCGGCGATTGTGTGGCGCTCGAGGTGATGGATAATCCGTTGCAGGCGGAGAAGGTGAGTCGTCAAGGTCAACTCCGTCTGGCGCTAATCCGCGGCCGTGAGCAGGTCAGATATCTGCATAAACATCTGCTGCGAGGCAAAGACCTTGCGCTCTCCGCAGCAAAAATTGGTGAGCGTCAGCAGGTAATCGATGCGCTAATTAGTGCTAGTTTTCAGCAGGCTATCTTCTCCGCTCAGGCTGTTTCCTCCGCTCAGGCTGTTTCCTCCGCTCTGGCAGCTTCCGCAACGCAGGCTGCAGGTCAGAGAATTGTTAGAGATCAACAACAGTTTGATCAGGCCTATGAGTTTGGTATTGGTCAGGTGGTCGGGCTTGCTCAGGACTATACTGGCGCCATTGAGTCATTATTACCGCGATTGCATGATCTGCAAAAGCAACTGCGCAGTTTAGGTTTGCCGGCGATCTATGCCGCTGAGGATATTCGCAATCAGCTCGATTGGTTGTTTGCCTCAGCAACGCTAAAAAACGTCACCGGCGAAATCATCAGTCAATACCCGCGATACATCAGGGCGATTCAGGTGCGACTCGATAAGCTGACGACACAGCACAGCAAAGACCGCGACTATATCACCGCGATCAATGCGTTATTGGCGCCATGCAAAGCGGCATTGGTCGATGATCAGCCGCTTTCCAGTGAACTGGAAACAGCCTTGCTCGACTATTGCTGGTATGTGGAGGAATATCGCGTATCGCTATTTGCTCAACAGTTGAAGACGCGCGTTCCGGTTTCCCTGAAGCGCCTCGAAAAAAGCTGGACTACACTTGATGAGCAGTTGAGACGATTTCGAGTGCAGGCTGGTTAAGACTGCCCCGGTCTAGATTGTGCTGGTTAAAAACGGCTGAACTAAAAACTGCCCAACCGTGAAACTTCTTTGCAGCAGTTGGGTCAGAGAAGCGTCTCAATTCCGTTCTGGAGTGAGATATATGGAGAATGATCTGGCAACGTTGCCACAACAAGGAGAATGTCGAATGAATAAACACAACACCAATCCGCTTGTCACTGCTGTTGGCTCAGCTTTTGTCGCTGCCACAGCCCTTTCTACTGTCGCACTAGCGGCACCAACATTTGCCGCTGAAAACCCTTTTCAAGCTGATCAATTGCGATCTGGCTACAACCTTGCTGCTGGCGGTGCCGAGGGTAAATGCGGTGAAGGAAAATGCGGTGCAGACAAAGCCAAAACTGAGGGAAAGTGCGGCGAAGATAAAACTGGTGAAGACAAAGCTGGTGAAGGCAAATGTGGAGAGGATAAAGCCAAAGCCGAAGGAAAATGCGGTGAAGGAAAATGTGGTGGTGAAAAAGCTGCCCAAGAGGGGACATGCGGTGGTGAAAAAGCCGATAGTGAAGGCAAGTGCGGTGGAGCAGCTTAATGCACTCATTTGCCAGTATTATTTTTCATTCTGACGTATTTTAGATCGTCTTAGATACGTAGCGAATGAAAAAGCACTACCCTGTTCAGGGGGCAGGCTTGGGGTTGAGGCGGTCGCTTTGCGAACCGCTTTCCTCTGTGTCTCTTGAGCAGGTGCAGTTTATGGAGGTCGCACCGGAAAACTGGATTAATGTCGGCGGTCGTTACGGGGCCTCTCTGCGCAGGTACACCGAAAAATTCCCCTTTGTCGTCCACGGACTTTCTCTCTCTATCGGCTCTCCCTCCTCGCTTGACTGGGACCTGCTGCGCGCCATCAAGAGATTTATCTCTGAGCACTCAATACGTTGTTACAGCGAACACCTAAGCTATTGCAGCGATAGCGGCCATCTCTATGACTTGATGCCAATCCCCTTTACCGAAGAGGCAGTTGACTATGTAGCCCAGCGAATTATGCAGGTTCAGGATTTTCTCGGCGAGCGCATTGCCATGGAAAACGTCTCATACTATGCCGCGCCACAACAGGAAATGTCAGAGATCGATTTTCTCAATGCGGTACTTAAAAAAGCCGACTGTAATCTGCTGCTCGACGTTAACAATATCTATGTCAACAGCATCAACCACCATTACGATCCCTATGCATTTTTGGCGGCGCTGCCAGGGGAGCGTATTGCCTACGCTCACATAGCCGGCCACTATAAAGAAGCGGAAGATCTGCGTGTCGATACCCATGGCACAAATGTGATTGATCCGGTTTGGCGACTGCTAGATGCAGCTTATTGCCAGTTTGGAGACTTTCCAACTCTTTTGGAGAGAGATTTTAATATTCCACCGGTCGATGATTTACTGGCTGAGGTTGAACAGATTAGAGACTGTCAGAGCAAGCACTGCGTGACTAGTCGGTTGGATGCAGTATGAATAGAGAGTTCACGGTTGCCTCACAGCCACTTTTTCAGCGTGTGCAATTTGAGTTTGCTGGCCACATTAGAAATCCGCTGTCGAACTCGGCGCCTGAAGGGATTGAGGATCGCCGCCTAGCAATCTATAGAAACCTGTTTTTCAACAACATCGAGTCCTTCATCGCCAATGGGTTTCCTATCTTAAAATCTATAACCGATACGGACAGGTGGGTGTCGCTGGTGCGCGATTTTGTCCATCGCCATCAGAGTCACAGCCCTTACTTTTTAGAGATTGGCAGTGAGTTCTTGCACTACTTGCAGAGCGAACGTATTCCTCAGGCGACAGATCCCGCGTTTATGCTGGAGCTGGCTCATTACGAGTGGGTGGAATTAGCCCTGGATGTGTCGGCCATCGAGCTCCCTAAGGTTAAACTCGACGGTGACTTGCTTGCCGATCAGCCCGTAATCTCTCCGCTGGCCTGGGTGCTTAGCTACCAGTACCCAGTACACAGAATTGGACGAGATTTTCAGCCATCTCCAGAGCAGGCTGATACAACCCATATCATCGTTTATCGCGATCGTCAGATGCAGGTTGGGTTTATTGAAATCAACCCGACAACTCGGCGTTTACTGCAGATTTTAGCTGACGAGATGATTACCGGTAGGGCCGCACTACTTAAACTAGCTGGCGAGCTTGAGCATTCCAATCCCGACGCCATGGTTGAATTTGGTGTTGAACTTCTTACTACATTGCGCAGTAAAGATATTATTTGCGGATTTCACTAATTTTTACCATTGAGATGCATTCCACAGTGTACGCCGTGCAGTTTGACCAGTAAAATGCGGCTCAAGAAAAATGCTAATGAGTTGTGAGTAACTTATGAAATCGTCACCCGCCACTGCAGCGAAACCAATGGTCTTTCGAGTGCTGGTTACAATTATCTTATCAATACCGCTGCTGGCGATATTGGCGCAGGCAGAAGACACCGATCGCTTTGAAGATGTTAATCGCCCTGTATTCTACTTTAATGAACGCCTCGATCATTTCGCTCTGCGGCCAGTGGCTGTTACCTATACAGCGATTATGCCCAATGCGCTTGAACGCGGGGTCAGTAATTTCTTCAGTAATCTCGATGAGATTACCAATGTGGTCAATGACCTGCTGCAGGGTAAGTTTAGTCAAGCGGGTTATGACAGCGGTCGATTTTTGATCAATTCGACGATTGGAGTCGCCGGCTTATTTGATGTTGCTGAACGTGCAGGTATGAGCAAAAGTGATGGTGAAGACTTCGGTCAAACACTGGGTGTCTGGGGAGTGGGAGAGGGCCCGTATCTAATGTTGCCGTTGGTTGGGCCGTCAACGCTGAGAGATGCCCCGAGTAAGTTCGTCGATAGCTTAACCAGTCCATTGTCCTATGCGGAAAATATACGGTTTCGAAATTCTGCCAGAGCCTTAGACTTGCTGACGACAAGAGTCAGTCTGTTAGAGCTGGACGAAATGATATCGGGTGACAAGTATCTGTTTGTCAGAGATGTCTATCTTCAGCGCAGTCGATACTTAGTCAATGATGGTGTTATCGAAGACGATTTCGGTGATTTTGACGAATACTAATAGATATTTGACTGGGCCGTTGCGGAGGCCAATAATGAAAAGAACAATACACTATGTTTAACCGCAACCTGCGACAGTCGGATTAGTCATGAAAACTCCGTCAGGCCTAATCTTTCTCCTCGGGCAGGAGGAATCCAGTCTTCAAGGCTTAAGTCAAAGTCTGCAAGCGCTTGGCTGTGAGGTGTCCACAGTACAAAATATTGAGGCGATTCGGTCTCAGTGCATCGATCCACTGGTTCAGCCAGTTATTATCAGTGCAGGACAAACATCGATCGATAGCAGTGCTGAGCGAGCTCATATAGCGGCATTGGCCAAAGAGTTTCTTATTGTTGTCGCGTTAGCGCCAGGCGATAATCAATGCGTTGCCGAGTACTTTCGTCTCGGTGTAGCCGATGTTGTATTTCCTGAAACTAGCGATGCAGAGCTTGCAGCCATCCTTAAACGTGTTGGTATTCTTGCTGAATCACGCCTGCAGAAAAGACTCTATCGTACAGAGTTGGAGCAGAGTAATGAAGATCTACAAGAGAGTTTAAGGCTGCTGAAACAGGACCAGCTAGCTGGCCTTGAAGTTCAAAAAAACCTAATGCCTGAAAGTCCGCTGCAATTTGGCGACTATGAGATTTCGCACTCAATCACGCCCTCGCTCTATTTGAGTGGCGACTTTGTTGGCTACAATTTTGTCCTCGGTCGCTACCTGCTATTTTATTTTGCTGATGTTTCGGGACACGGTGCATCGTCCGCCTTTGTTACCGTTCTGCTACGTTTTATGATTGGCCGGGTGATTCGCCGGCACCAGTTGGAAAAGGACTATGTGGCTCTCGCTCAGGCCCCCGAGGGCTTGGTTGAGCATATCAACAACCAGCTTCTCGCCACCGGATTGGGCAAGCATCTGACTATCGTCGCTGGGTCATTGGATACCCAGACACGACAGTTTCGCTATGTGATCGGTGCCCAGCAGCCGGCCCCGATTTTGATCACCGAGGGTCAGGCACGGTTTCTTCCCGGCAAGGGTAAGCCGGCGGGAATATTTGAAGATGCCACCTGGGTAGTTGAAGAGATGACTCTGCCCGAGCGCTTCGCGCTGGTGTTGTTATCTGATGGCGTCTTTGATCTGGTTCCCGATAAAGAGATAGTCGATAAAGAGCAGACATTGTTAAAGTATCTGGCATCCAGTTCGGTGACTATCGACAAGCTGAAAGAAGTGCTATTTGTTGACGATATCGAAGATCCTCAAGACGATATTTCTGTTCTCCTGCTGACCAGAGGGATGTAGCATGAGCGAAGGCCGAATTCTGGTTTCTGACGAGGAGGGTAACTACCTCATTAAGCTTGTCGGAGATGTGAGAGTCACGCTGTGTGGATCCTTAAATCGCCATATGGAAACCATTTTTGGTAGCAGCGATGTGAAGAACGTCGTAGTCGATATGCTCGAAGCAGAAGGGCTCGATAGCACCACGTTAGGGCTAATGGCCAAGTTGGGGCTGCACTGTCGAAAGCAGTATGGCATTGATGTGCAGGTCTTCTGTCAGAATCCGAGCATCTTGCGCACATTGGATTGTATGGGGTTTGACGATCTCTTTGATATTTTTCAGCAGGTCCCCAACATCAATGCCAAACTGCACAGCATTGCGTCAGTCAATGCGGAAGTTGATGAAATTCGCAAGCAGGTCTTAGAGGCGCACAAGCTGCTGGTGCAGCTCAATCCCGAAAGCAGCAATGATTTTACTGATTTGATTAGAGCTCTTGAGTCAGATCAGTAAACAACACCCGGTGACGATTTTAAGCGTTGGCTGCGTTATTTCGGGCGTTTAATTTACACTGAATATACTCGCTGTGGCGCAGGTGCAACAGGTCGGCCACCCGGCGAATAATCCCTTCTTCATGTTTGTCGAGATGCCCATCGGCAAATGCCACGCGCCACATTGCCGTCATCAGATCGAGTTTTTTGTCATGCTCAAAATGAGCATTGATCTCACGGGTAAATTGGTAAAGTGAGGTGGCTTCAGCGACTTCATCACGCGACAGCAAAATAAGCTCATCAACCTGCGTAGCGCTAATCTCCAACATTTGGCTGAGCGTGGCACTGATCGCTTGCAGCTCATCTTCGCCGAGATTGCCGTCGATAACCATTACTTCAATCAGCAAGGCCGCTGTCGCCAACTGCTCGCCACTAAGGGAACTGTCCTCGCTATCAACGACGTTTTTGGCAAAGAATGCCTTAATTTTATCAATCATTAGCTTAAGTCTTTTAACCAGGTTTCCAATTTAATCTGATCGGCAACAAACCCACGGATCCCCTCAGCGAGCTTCTCTGTGGCCATGGCGTCTTGATTTAATTCAAATCGGAACCCACTTTCAGCGCCGAGTTGGTAATGAATTTTCGAGCCGGTGTCCATAGGGTCTAGTTTGCGCTCCAGAATGCCGTAGTCTTCATCCAGCGCCTGCAGTAATTGCGGGCTGATGGTCAGACGATCGCAGCCGGCCAGCTCGGTAATCTCATCGGTATTGCGAAAGCTCGCGCCCATCACCACGGTGTTGTAGCCGGTTTGTTTGTAGTAATTATAAATTCGGGTTACCGACTGCACGCCGGGGTCATCTGCTGGCTCATATTCACTGAGACCGGTTGAGAGTTTGTACCAGTCGAGAATTCGACCAACAAAGGGCGAAATCAAAAATGCGCCAGCATCGGCCGCAGCGACTGCTTGAGTGAAGTTAAACAGCAGTGTCAGGTTACAGTTGATACCTTCTTTTTCCAGTTCTTGTGCGGCGCGAATACCTTCCCAAGTCGACGCCATCTTGATTAAAACGCGCTCTCTGCTAATGCCGACCTGCTCATAGAGATGGATTAAATGACGTGCCTTATTAATCGACGCCTGCGCATCAAAGGAGAGTCGCGCATCGACTTCTGTCGAAACCCTTCCTGGAATTTGTTCGAGAATTTTTTCACCGAAGCCTACCGCCAGCCGATCCATGCAGTCCGCGAGCTGTTCATCACTAGACTGTCTGCCATTCATGGTTGTGGCAACGATTGAGTCGACCAGACCGCGATAGGCTGGCATCTGTGCGGCTTTTAATAACAGTGAAGGGTTGGTGGTTGCATCTTCAGGTGAATACTGTGCAATCGCATCAAAGTCGCCGGTATCGGCAACCACCGTGGTCATCTCTTTGAGTTGGGCAAGTTTACTTTTAGTGTTGCTCATTAGTGTTGTGCTCCAGATGTCTTTTGCAGTGCGGTGGTTAAAACCTCAATCGTCGCTGAGGGTTTAAAGGCGTTTTCGCTAATATGGCGTCGGTATTGCCGGGCGCCTGGCATACCGTGGAACAGGCCCAATATGTGTCGGGTCATGGCATTTAATTTAGTGCCCTTGGTGAGCTCTCTATCCACGTATTGTAGAAACTCTTCAGCGATTTGTCGCCGAGATTTTATCTTGTGGGTGGCACCATAGATATCTTGATCGACGCTGGCCAGCAAGTATGGATTGGTATAGGCCTCACGGCCAACCATCACCCCGTCAAGATGGCACAGATGCGCCTGAGACTGCTCAAGGGTCGTCACGCCACCATTGATAATAATCTCCAATTGCGGGAAATCTTTTTTTAGCTGATAGACGCGATCATAGTTTAGTTCCGGTATTTCACGATTCTGCTTTGGGCTGAGTCCTTTTAACCAAGCCTTGCGCGCATGCACTAGAAACACCTCACAGCCGCTCTCGGCAACCCGGCCGACAAAATCGCGCAGAAAGTCATAGGAATCATAGTCGTCAACACCAATACGGTGCTTGACCGTAATCGGTAGATCCACCGCGTCACGCATCGCTGACACACAGTTCGCGGTGATTTCGGTATTTTTCATCATTACCGCGCCGAACATTCCATTTTGCACGCGGTCGCTGGGGCAGCCACAGTTTAGATTAATTTCGGCATAGTCGTATTTGGCGGCCATTTTGCACGCCATCGCGAGATCAGCAGGATTGCTGCCACCCAACTGCAGTGCCACCGGATGTTCGAACGGGTCCATCTGCAGATGGTACTCGGCATCGCCATAAATGATCGCACCGGTTGTCACCATCTCGGTGTAGAGCACCGCTTGCTGGCTGATAAGCCGTAAAAAATAACGGCAGTGGCGGTCTGTCCAGTCGAGCATGGGGGCGACACAGAACTTTCTATCGATCATCGCTATTAACCATTCGCTGCGCGCCTCGCTCAAGAGTCTGATGGTTGCTGAAAGGCGGTGATTTTACACACTTTTACCCTGCAGTGCGCTGTTCAGCATGAGCGTCGAGCAAGGCTATCTTGAATGAGGCTAGAACTGAACAGGTTGTCGCTATCAAGAAATAGAATGCTGAGATCATCTTTGCAGATAAAAGAAATAAAAAGAGATCATAAGTGATCGTAAAATAATTATTTAAGCTAAATTAAAATCATGATTGATAGTTAAATATTGAAGATTCTGTTTTTTTTGTTGCTATATGATATATTTACCACTAAATTGAATATCATATATAATAGCTAAATGGCAAATAAATAGCAAAAGAGATTACATTTGATAGCATGAAAATCGATTATTTGACACCAGAAGAGATCACCCTCAGTGAGATGGGTCGCAGGCTGGCACGTGTCCGTAAGCAGCAAGGCTTCTCGCAAACGCGCTTGGCTGAAGAAGCGGGCATTGGCGTCGCCACACTGCGCCGTATCGAAGCCGGTCAGGATGGGCAAATGGCATCATGGCTCAAGCTGATGAAAGCACTGCGCATGACAGCGGCCGTTGATGCGTTCCTGCCCGAAACCTTTGATTCACCAATGGCCGAAGTACTGTCTGCAGCCAAGCATACCAAGAAGGCGCGCGTCGCTGAATCGGGAATTCGCTGGGGTGATCAAATCGAATGACCACTGCGACGGTAAAACTCTGGGGTACCACTATCGGTTATGTTGCGATGGACGGCAGCGAGCGTTTCGCTCGTTTTGAATATGACCCTGAGTTTGAAAGATTTGGCGTTGAGCCGGCGCCGCTGATGATGCCAGTGCAAGGAAGGCATATCTATCAGTTTCCCGACCTACATCCGCGAGCTTTTCACGGTATGCCGGGACTAATTGCCGATAGCCTGCCAGATAAATACGGGCAGAGACTGATCGATGTGTGGTTGGCGCAAACCGGGCGCAAGCCGGCGGACTTTAATGCGGTAGACCGCCTCTGTTACACCGGCACACGGGGAATGGGTGCATTGGAATTTGAGCCTTCTGCGGGGCCTGACATGGACGAAGGCAAATTGCTGGCAATAGAGGACCTAACCGAGCTCGCCTCAATAGCCTTTGCCAGCAAGGCAACCCTAAATGCGAAATTCACTGAAGCGGACGGAGAGGAGGCCTTACTCGACATCCTCAGGGTCGGCACGTCGGCAGGTGGCGCGCGCGCTAAAGCGATTATCGCGTTTAATCCGCAGACACAGCATGTGCGTTCCGGGCAGCTCCACCTACCAGCGGGATTTGAGCACTGGCTAATCAAATTCGACGGCGTAAGATTTAGCGGTGATTGGGGTGTGGCAGACCCTTCAGGGTATGGCCTGCTCGAATACAGTTATCACTTGATGGCCAAAGAGTGTGGCATTGACATGATGGAAAGCCGCATCTTCTCAGAGAATGGCCGCAACCATTTTATGACCCGTCGCTTTGATCGCGATGCCAATGGTGGCAAGAAATTTGTTCAGACCTTCGCTGCGCTCGCGCACTATGATTATTATGAAAGTGGGTATTACTCTTACGAACAGTTGTTTATGGCAATGAAGCGCTTGGATATTCCCAAGAAAGCCTTCGAAGAACAATTCCGTCGAATCGTTTTCAATATTGTTGGCTGTAATCAAGANGATCACGTTAAGAACTTCGCNTTTATGATGGACAGAAATGGCAAGTGGGATCTGTCGCCAGCCTATGATCTGTGNCATTCAGAGGGCAGTGGGTTTACCCGCAATCATCAGCTCAGTATCAATGGCAAAACCAACCATTTTGATCGCCGTGATTTAAAGCATCTGGCGCAATATGCTGGCCTGCCCCAGGGCAAGGAAAAGCAAATTCTGCAGCGCACAATCGATGCATTTTCTAAGTGGCAGGACGTTGCTATTGATCTGGGGGTTCCAGCTAATGTGCAGCAACATGTTCTGCGTACGCTGCAGTTGGCGCTGTAAATAGGACCCCAAAGTAATCGATACTGGTTGATAAGGTGGGGAGGGATAGCGTAGTTTGACGTAATAATGATCGAGCCATGTCTCAAAAGAGCTCGACGGCAAATAAAATATTTTAATAGGGGCAGTCCACATTAGTAAGCCAATAAATGCTCAATTTAGCAACTTGGAGAGCAGTTTTCTGCGCATGCCCAAGGTAGTTATTATCGGTGCTGGTATGACTGGTATCCATATGGCGATCAAGTGCATTGAGCGCGGTATCAACGATGAAGCTATGGCCAAGCCTCAGCTGGATGATCTGGATCTCCACAAACTAGCCGAGTCAGTATGAAGCTTATTCTCGGTCAACGAATACTCTGTGCCGTGATCTCTATGGTCGTCTCATTGCACAAATTACCTTTGGCAGGCTTCCGTAAAGTCTTCGATCTGCTCAATAGGCTATTGGGTGTTGCCGCTTCTAACAAGTCAGTGAGTAGTCGTGATCTGATGGTGCCGGTTGGCGATCACCAGGTTGCGATCAGAATCTATCGTCCAGCGAGTTCCGCGGTGACCCGCTCGCTGGTATTTTTTCATGGTGGCGGCTATGTGATTGGTAGTCTCGAGAGCCATCATGGCTTTTGTCAGCGGCTTGCGCACAAGGCACAGATCAATGTCATTGCAGTGGATTACCGTCTAGCGCCAGACTGTAAATTCCCCGGTCCGCTTGAGGACGGTTTAGCCGTTTGGAACTGGGTGATCGACAATGCTCAGAGCTTGCAGCTCGATCCGCAGGAAATAGGCATAGGCGGTGATAGTGCCGGGGGCAATTTAGCGGCTGTGTTGTCTATGCAACTGTTTGCTGAGAGTCTGCCTGGCAAGACGTTGAGTGCTGTGCCGGCGTTTCAGTGGTTACTTTATCCGATGGTGGATTTTCGCGGCCAGTCAGCGTCTTACGAAAAATACGGTAGCGGTTTATTATTGAGCAAGCCGGTGGCACATTTTTTCCGTGACAGCTACTTGAACAATATCGCAGAGGCGCAGCAGGTTAGTGCTAGTCCTCTTTTTGCCAACGATTTTAGTGTCGCGCCAGACACCATCATTGTTACTGTGGAGTACGATGTGCTGCGCGATGAGGGGCTCGCCTTTGTTGATCAATTACAGCGGGCTGGAGTCGCCGTATCGCACCTGCATTTAGACGACTGCACTCATGGATTTATTTCGCTGGCGAAATTTAGCCCCAAGAGTCGTCAGAGAGTGGACGAAATCTGCGCAATGGTTGGGCGCTCAAGCATGCTTTCTTCCTGAGACTGAGTTTTTTATAGAGAAAAATAAGATGAATAATTCCGCTTTAAATCGCCGTCAGTTACTCAAGGGCATGAGTGCAAGTCTGGGCCTGTTAGCACTGCGTGGCTTTGATGTTCAGGCGGCTGCGCCATTTTATTTTACCCATGGGGTTGCCAGCGGCGACCCGCTAGCTGATCGGGTGATTTTGTGGACGCGGTTAATTCCTGGCAGTGGCCAGCACAGCACAATTCACTGTCAGTGGCAGGTAGCAAAAGATCGTGAATTTAAGCAGATTGTCAGTGCCGGAGATACGTCAACCAGTGCTCAGCGTGATTACACAGTGAAAATTGATGCCGCGGGACTCAGCCCAAACCGTCAGTATTTTTATCGTTTTTTAGCGGATGATGTTGCCAGCCCCGTTGGTATAACACGTACTTTGCCGGTCGGCGATATCGATCAAATCCGGTTCGGTGTTTGTTCCTGTTCCAACTACCCCCAGGGCTATTTTAATGTGTACCGGCATATGGCCGAGACCGATTTGGATCTGGTGCTGCATCTGGGTGACTATATCTATGAGTATGCCGAGGGCGTCTATGCCAATGCTGTGGCCACCGATAAGCTCGGCCGCCATGTCGAGCCGAGCAATGAAATTCTTAGTATTGAAGACTACCGCATGCGCTATGGTCTCTACCGCAGCGATGAAGATTTACAGCTAGTCCATGCTCGCCATCCCTTTATCTGTGTCTGGGATGATCACGAGCTCGCCAATGACTCCTGGAAAGACGGCGCTGAAAACCACAGTGCCGATGAGGGCGATTTTCAGGCGCGGATGCGCATTGCCCGTCAGGCCTATCATGAGTGGATGCCGATTCGCACCAGTTCGATGGGTGACCAGGGTGCCATTTTCCGTAGTTTTAAGTTGGGTAATCTGGCTGATTTAATTATGTTGGATACGCGTCTCCATGGTCGCGACCGGCCCTTGGATTACGCCAAAGATCTGCCCATGCAGTCGGCCTTATTTCAACTGTTAGACTCAGGGGAGGCCAGTTTGGTGAGTCAGGAGGATGCGGTTCAGGTCGTTGCAAAAATACCATCTGAGCAGCTCAAGCGTATCGTGACGCCATTTGATTTTACCTCGGGCACGCCAATCCCTGTGAATGATTATGCAATCATTAAAGATCTCACCGCCGAGACTCTGCCTCAGGGTTGGTATTACCTACCGGACAGCCAGAGCTTTAAACAGCAGGCCCTAGTTGAGCCCGGCAGAACCATTCTCGGCGCGGACCAAGAGCAATGGTTAGATTCACAACTGCAGGCGAGCAAGCAGCGAGGTGCCATCTGGCAGATCGTCGGTCAGCAGGTATTGATGGGTAAGTTACGGCTTCCGATGTTAACCAGTGAGCAGCTAAAAATCGATCAAGCCGAGCCAGAAATTCGCTACATATTGGAGATGATGCAGCTACTAGCGCCAGATCAACTTCCGTTCAACCTCGATGCCTGGGACGGCTACGCTGTGTGTCGCGATAGAGTTCTCACTAGTTTTGCTGAACAGGCGACTAACCCAATTGTACTCGCCGGTGACACGCATAATGCCTGGGCGTTTAATCTTGCCGACAGTAAGGGTCAGGCCGTCGCTGTAGAGATCGGCACGCCTGCGGTCAACAGTCCCGGGCTGGAAACTTACCTGCCCACCGATCCCGATGTGCTGGCTCAAGCGATACAAAATGCCAGTGTCGAGCTTTTTGCTGTAGACACTGCTCGGCGCGGTTGGTCAGAGATAATCCTGACCGCTGACGCTATGACCAATCAATGGCATTTTATTAGCACCGTGTTAGATCGGAATTACTCTGTTGAGAGCTCGGAGATACATTATTGTAAGGCGGGTGATAAGCGCTTCTCATAACGCCTTTTGTCGGTAAAACCCGCTACAATCGCACCATGGCTTTTGACCCCCCAACTTTTCTCAAATCACTGACCCAGCGGCCGGGCATCTATCAGATGTTCAATGCCGAAGGGGAAATACTCTATGTGGGTAAGGCTAAGAACCTTAAGAACCGCGTTAGCAGTTATTTCCGCAAGACCGGCCTGAGCCCAAAAACTGCGGCATTGGTCAAGCGTATTGAGCAGATCGACGTGACCGTCACCGAGACTGAAACCGAGGCGCTGATACTTGAGCACAACCTAATCAAGCAACGCCGTCCGCCGTTTAATATTTTGATGCGCGACGACAAAAGCTATCCCTATATTTTGCTTACCGATAAGGATAAATGGCCGCGGCTGGCCTTTCATCGCGGCGCGAAAAAAGCCAAGGGAACCTANTTTGGGCCATTCCCAAGTGTTTATGCAGTTCGCGAAACCATGAGTTTCTTGCAGAAGACGTTTAAAGTACGACAGTGTGAAGACAGCTTTTTTAACAATCGCTCACGACCCTGTTTGCAGTATCAAATTAAACGCTGCACCGCGCCCTGTGTGGATCTTGTTAGTCGAGAAGACTATGCTGCGGNCGTTAATGTAACGCAGCTCTACCTTGATGGAAAAGGCGACAAAATCCTCAAGCAGCTAGAGCGCGATATGGAAAAAGCCTCTCAGGCTCTGGCCTTTGAGAAGGCCGCCGAGACCCGTGACCAGATTGCCGCACTGAGGCAAATCCAGACTCAGCAGGTAATCGAAAAAGGCAAGGGCACCATTGATGTGGTGGCCGGAGCGATCAGCAATGGCCAAGCCTGTGTGCATATGCTCTACATCCGTCAGGGGCGCATTTTAGGCAGTCGCAGCTATTACCCAAAAGCACCGTTGGCCCAAAATGTCGGCGAGCTATTAGATGATTTTCTGCCGTTACTCTACCTGTCGGGCGGCGGGCGGCCAGATCTGCCGAAAGAAATTTTACTCAATGCTGAAATCGATAGCGCCGAGACTCTCACTGATGCGTTGGAGCAGCAGGTGCAGCGCAAACTCGAAATTCGTCACTCAGTGCGGGGCTTTCGGGCTAAATGGATCGAGTTGGCAGAGCGCACGGCGGAACAAAACCTGTCTGGCAAGCTAGCCTCAAAGCAGAGCCAAGAAAAGCGTATGGAGTCACTGCGGGAAACTCTTGAGTTGGAGAGCCTCCCGGAACGCATCGAATGCTTCGATATTAGCCATAGCAGTGGTGAGGCAGTTGTTGCCTCTTGCGTGGTATTCGACGGCAGTGGCGCGTTGAAAAGTGATTATCGCCGTTTCAATATTGAAGACATTACCGCAGGCGATGACTATGCCGCCATGGAGCAAGCCATACGGCGTCGCTATACCAGATTGATGAAGGGCGAGGGCAAGTTACCTGATATTCTTTTGATTGACGGCGGTAAGGGTCAGATCGGCATTGCCAAAGAAGTGCTCACCGACTTGGGGGTGGTGGGTGTAATGATCCTCGGTGTCGCCAAAGGAACCACACGCAAGCCTGGGTTGGAGACTCTAATCTTGGCAGACCAAAATAACCGCGTCATCGCGCGTCCGCAGCAGGCGGCACTGCACCTGATTCAACAGATACGCGATGAGGCACACCGGTTCGCAATCACTGGGCATAAGCAGCGCCGCGACAAAAAGCGCCGCACTTCGCCGCTTGAAGGCATCCCGGGTGTCGGGCCGACTCGACGCCGAGATATCTTAAAACACTTCGGTGGCATCCGCGAAGTGAAAAAAGCCAGTGTTGCGGATTTGATGAAAGTACCCAATATCAGTAAAAAGGTTGCTGATGCTATTTACAGTGCACTGTACAATGAGTAACGTCTAAAGACGCCGTAAAAAGTCGCGAACCAGCCATCTGAAACAGAAGATTATCAATGTGGAACTTGCCTAACATCCTGACCCTGCTGCGCATTGCACTGATTCCAGTGTTTATTGCCATCTACTACACGTCATGGGAATGGCATAATCTGATCGCCGCCGCCATATTTGGTGTGGCGGCTGCAACCGATTGGGTCGACGGTTATATGGCACGCAAATACAATCAAGTCACTCCCTTTGGCGCATTCCTCGATCCCGTCGCTGACAAGCTTATTGTCGTAGCGGCGATGGTTGTGCTGCTTGAAGTGCATTCAAGCCCATGGTTTTCCATTGCATCGATTATTATTATCGGCCGCGAAATTGTTATCTCCGCGCTGCGCGAATGGATGGCCGAAATGGGCTATCGCGGCACCGTCGCCGTCGCCATGATAGGCAAAGTAAAAACCTGGGTGCAGATGGTTGCCATCGCGGTATTGCTCGCCGCTAAGCCGGAAAACGAGCTGCTGACCAACCTTGGCTTTATTGCCATCTATGTCGCCGCGGCACTAACCCTGTGGTCAATGTTTCACTATCTTCGCGCGGCCTGGCCTCAATTGAGTGCCACAGCTGACGACTAACTGATATCAAGGCGATAATCAGTTGATTTATTGCTGGTAATCCATAGAATAGCGGCCTCTCAAGCAGCAGCGGGCTCGGAGCTATTTTCGATGGCAGTGAAGCCGGTGAGAGAGTAAAAAAGTTTATAGGCGCCGTAGCAAAGTGGTAATGCAGTGGACTGCAACTCCGCGATCGTCGGTTTGACCAATTGCGAAGCAATTAGCAACGAGCGCG
>JGI20156J14371_10002082_pt1 | contig 16111 bp, 19 predicted proteins | sample COG_06_FD_14371 | JGI IMG/M metagenome (IMG submission 14371)
TATTAGTCTCAGATGTAAATTGATTTTTAATATTTGAGTCATCAGAAGAATAAATCCAGCCATTTGAAACCGCTGAGTCATTAAGCCAGAGAATTTTGAACTCATCATCTAAAACAACAATCTCTGAGGCTATTTGGTTTAATAAAAGATTGTTAAATTTTTCAGGATTAGTCATTAAGAAAACTGGCTCCTTTTGCAAGGAGCCAATATTTTAGAGGGTATTATTTTGTTAATGTTCCCACTATATGTGCCAAGATTTTGTAAGGATCAGCATTAGAAGCAGGTCTTCTGTCTTCTAAATAACCATTCCAGTTATGTTCTACTGTATAAACAGGAATTCTGATACTGGCTCCTCTATCACTTACTCCGTATGAGAATTTATCAATACTCTGTGTTTCGTGAAGCCCAGTAAGCCTCATATCATTATCAGAACCATATAAAGATATACCTTCCTGATGAACTTCTCCTAGCTTTTCACACATTGATGTGAATAACTCTTCAGTTCCACTAGATCTCATTGCTTCATTAGAAAAATTAGTATGCATACCGGAACCATTCCAATCTCCAGTTTTAGGCTTAGGATGAATGTTCACACCAACTCCAAATTCTTCTGCAATTTTATAAAGTAGATATCTTGAAACCCAAAGGTCATCAGCTGCTTTAATTCCTTTGCCTAGACATTGATATTCCCATTGACCTAGTGCAACCTCAGCATTCGTACCAGTTAAGGTAATGCCAAGATCTAAACATGCTTGAAGGTGCGCATCTGAAATTTCTCTACCAACAACATTTCCAGCACCAACAGCACAGTAGTATGGACCTTGAGGTCCAGGCTCTCCATTTTCCCATCCTAAAGGATCTCCTGTTTCAGGATCGGTGAAAAAGAATTCTTGTTCAAACCCAAACCACCATTCATCAGTTACGACAGCTTCAGCTGCAGCCCTGTAATTAGTTGGATGAACAGAATGATCTGCTGCTTGGACCTGAGTCATTACTAAATCATGACCATGCGGATTTGCATATGTCTGTACAGGTATTAATAAGCAATCTGAACTACCGCCTTCAGCCTGACCAGTGGATGAGCCATCAAAAGACCAATCCGGAGGTGTGTCTGCATCAGTTGCTTTAACTTTACTTCGCATTGAAGACTCTGGCTTATTACCATCTAGCCATATGTATTCATAAGTTTTATATTCTGCCATTATTTCTCCTAATGTAATTTTTAATTAGCATTATTAATTAAGCAATTTACATGCCATATATATTTAGGATAAATGCACTGTATTTGTACATATTATGCACTATTTTAGTGCTGGTTTATATAAATTGCATTAATTTAATGCATTTATGTTATTTTTAGGAAGTTTTTAACTTTAATATATTTATCTTTAAGTGAGGTGTATGAGTGATCTCCTCCATAGATTATATCTAGATAAGAGGCTGCAAAATATTTAGTTGTTGCAATGTAATCCAATATCTCATCACCCGACTCAAGTAAGATTAAAATATTTTCTGGCTTTTTTATTTTTTTATGATGAAGAGACCTAATAAATGAAATATCTTCCTTGGTCAATTCAAATTTATTTTTGGTTGCATAATTTTCATTTTCTCCTAAATGAATCTCGAAATCTTTCAAAGGCGGAATGGCTGGATTAATTAGAACAGCTTCAACGTCATGAAGTTGGGAAAAATACAATGCATAATAACCACCAAGAGAGCTTCCCATAAAAACAATATTAGGACCGTGGTTGCTGATTAGCTCTTTTATTTGTTGATGAGCTTTTTGAAAATTATCATTTAAATCAGGAATGATAATTTTAGTATTTTTGGTTGTTTCAGATATAAATTTTTTAAAGTCTTGAGCTTTACCCGAATCGCTAGAAGATTTAAATCCATGGAAATAAAGGATTGTTTTAGACATTATCTAAAATATCTTTGAGTTGCTCTTTATTTGAGATACCAGTAGCAAATATAGTTTCCAACCATTCAGTTAAAAATCTATTTTGTTGTAATTTTTCGTCATAAGACTGTTTTTTAGACCGGTTCATAAAAAAAGGTAAAGCTTTCTCTCCCTGATATGAAATAACCTCAGCAAGCTTTGCATCAAGACTCATTTGTATTCTTAATACAAACTCATTATGCAATTTTTTATTATCACATTTTTGCTTAGCTTCTATGATTATTGTGTGCTTAGTCTTATCCAGCACCAAAAAATTTATATTTAGAGAAGATTCATCCGGATTTACAGACTCGAAAGAGCTTTCTTTAACGGAAAAGTTTCTTAATAATTTTTTTAGCCTAATAAAATTAGCCTCACATACTGTTAAATGATGAGAGGTTATAGGTAGCGTTCTGATCATCTCTAAATTCTATATTCTTTTTTTATTGGTGTATATTTTTCACATGCCATTAAATATTGCTCTATTGATTTATATTCTTCTATACAAAAAGAATCTATAGCTTTTCTAAAGTCTTCTTTTATAACATAGTGATAGGAATTACAAAGTCTTGGCTCAAACCCTCTTCTTATTTTATGTTCGCCTTGAACACCTGGATCAAAATATTTAATGTTGTTTTTAATACAGTAATCAATACCTTGATAATAACAGCATTCAAAATGAAGACTATCAACCATCATGGATGCGCCCCAATGCCTTCCATAAAGAATATCTTTTCCCTGAAAACAAAGAGATCCAGCGACGCTCTGCTCATTCAATTCAGCAAAAAAAATGACTGGTTGCAGGATATCTTTATTTTTATGTATTAGCTCAAAAAAACTAAAATTAAGATATGGCGCTTGCATTCTTTCCAAGTAGGTACTTTTATAGAATTCATAAAAAGTCTTCCAATCGTCTAACGTTATATTTTGCTTATCCTTTATTGAAAAGCTAATATTATTTTTTAGTATTTTATTTCTTTCTGTTCTTATATTTTTTCTTTGTCTTGAGGTGAAAATATTGAGGAATTCATCAAAGTTAGAATAATTCTTGTTATTCCAAACAAATCTGTAGCCACCTCTTTTAATAAAATTATTTTTTATTAAATCTTCAGAGACGCTTTCATCAGGAAAAAGTATGTGCCATGTTTCTACATTATTTTTTTCCATATATTCTATTGTCGGATCAATGAATGAGCTTGCTTCGATTTGATTTTTTGAAATAAATTTTCTTGTTTCACAGGGAGTAAATGGAATTGCAGAAAGTAGTTTTGGATAATATTCTCGTCCAGCTCTTTTAAGAGCATATGACCACTGATGATCAAATACGAACTCTCCATGACTATTATTTTTTAAATATAATGGAAGAAATCCTGATAAATTTGAATCATCTTCTAATATTAAATGCATGGGCTGCCAACCATTCCCCTGTATGGCTGAGCCACTTGCTTCTAATGCATTTAAAAATTCATGAGATATCAAGGGAGAGTCGTCATCTTTTAAGATATTTTTATAATCCTGATTTGAAATCTTATCGATGCTATTTATAAAAGAATTTTTCATAATAATTCAAACTAAACTAAAAATATTTCTACAATAAACCCCATTGCAGAAATCATTCCAATCCAGTGATTAAATTTAAAAGCATCTAGATATTGCTTGTTATTTATAAGTTTTTTTTGATAAATATAGAGTCCAAAAAGCACTATAAGTATAACTATATATAGTAGCGAAAATTGATTTATATATCCTATAAAGGCCAATGAGGTATAGAAGGCCAAATGAAGATAATTTGAGATACTCAATGCCTTATCACCCCACAAAATTGGTGTTGAATTTATTCCAATTTTTACGTCGTCTTCGATATCTTCAAAGGCATAAATAGTATCAAAGCTAATAATCCACATAACTGTTCCAATGAATAAAGCTATTATTGAGATGGATAAATCAGAAGAGCCAAACTATAAGAAATAATGGTCCCAGAGCCAAAAGTTATTCCTAAAAAGAATTGAGGAGCCTTAAGAAACCTCTTGGTTAAAGGATAAACCATAATAAATACCCCTACTATCAACGATACAAAGACAGTAAATGGCGGCACAAATATAAGCAAAATCATAGATAATGCTGCTAAAACGATAAAATATACCCAAGCTTCAGATATATTGATTTTACCTGAAGCAAGAGGCCTGCCTTTTGTTCTAGATACCAACCTATCAAATTTATAGTCATTAATATCATTAATAATGCAGCCGCAAGATCTAACCAGCACTGATCCAATTGCTAGAATTAAATAATTTTTATATTCTATGTACCCACTATTGAGACCGCCTAAGAGAAGACCCAGAAATGATGGCCAAAATAAAAGGTATATTCCAATTGGCTTATCTAGTCTTGTTAATTCAATAAATCCTTGAATTTTTTTAATCATTCTCATTCATTAAAAATGTTTCCATGACAGAAAATTTATATCCTTTAACAGAATATTTTGCTTTCCTCCCCCAATAAATATTTGATTCATTCTTAAAAGAAGCATAAAGAATCAGCTCTCTTAAAAAAATGTCTTTTTCAAATAAAATATCACCCAGTGGTTTGGTGCCAAGATTTCCTAGTTTATTAAAGCCATTTTCAATTGTTTCGATGGGTATTATCGTTTGAGCAAAAACTACTGGTAAATCGTTGCACAATAATAGTACCTCTCTTTTTTTTATCTTTTCTGATTCAGCATTTACAAATTTCTTATCATCTTCTGATATTTTTGATAATTCATCCTGAATTAAATGCAGTTTGAAATTTCCATTTTTTTTGATTCTTTGCGTAATTGGTCCTTTTTCTGACAGCCAAGATATAATTTTCTTATTAGNTATATGATCTTTTATTGATTCGANAGGGCTCCAAGGTGATATTTGCTTTAGCTTCATTAATTAACCTAATAAATCTGATATTATACCGCCCATATTTTTAATCTTAGTAACTTAATTGGATATGAATATGGAATTAAAAAAATACGAATGCATAGTTTGTGGTCTAATATATGATGAAGCCCTTGGATGGCCAGAAGACGGTATAGAGCCAGGAACAAAATGGGACGATGTCCCTGAGGATTGGTTGTGTCCAGAATGCGGTGTTGGAAAAGAAGATTTTGATATGATTGAAATATAATGATTGAAACCCCTAAAAACTTAACAAGAAATATTTTATTTGGAATGTTTTTAGGTTTTATTATTGGATCGTTTTTTTATTATCTAGAAATTTTTCCAGAAAGCTTGGTTAATTTCGTAAGAATTTATGTTTTTAACCTAGGAAGCTCTATTTTTGTTAATTTATTAAAATTATTGATTGTGCCTCTGGTTTTCTTTTCACTTGTCTCTGGTATTTCATCATTAACAAGCATGCAAAGTCTTGGGAACATCACACTTAAAACAATAACTTTATACCTCTCTACAACAGCTATAGCTGTTTCATTATCATTGTTGGTTGGGTCAATTTTTAAACCAGGGTCTGGTTATTCTTCTGAAATAGCTCCTCCAGATAAATTGCCTGAAGGTCAAGGAATATATGAAACGATATTAGATATCTTCCCTTCAAATATTATTGAAGCAATGGCTCAAAATCAAATGCTTGCTGTTGTTTTTTTTAGTATTTTGTTTGGTCTCGCATTAAATAAAACCAATCATTTGACTAACAATTTTAGTGATTCTTTCGAAAAACTTAATACAGTATTTATGCAATTAGTGATAATGATCATTTCTTTTGCTCCTATTGGAGTTTTTTGCCTTATTGGAAAATTTGTTATTACTGATGGCTTGGATATTTTTCAGGAAGCATTCAAGTACGTATTGTTACTAATAATTGTATTAATTATTCATGCCTTCATAACATATTCTTTGATAATTAAGATTTTTACCAATCTAAGTATTAGCACTTTCTATAAAAAAATGAAGGATGTTGCAATATTTGCTTTTTCAACTTCTTCAAGTGCAGCAACTATTCCAGTTACTTTAAAAACTGTTCAAGATGAACTGGGTGTCAATAAAAATGTATCATCTTTTGTAATACCAGTTGGTGCGACCATTAATATGGATGGCACAGCGATTATGCAAGGTATGGCTACAGTGTTTATTGCTCAAATGTCAGGTATTGATTTAACACTATTTCAATATGTTCAAGTTGTTATACTCGCAGTAGTAACTTCTATAGGCACTGCAGCAGTTCCTTCTGCTGGAACAATAACTTTGGTAATAATTCTTCAGCAATTTGGACTACCACTTGAAGCAATAGGCATAATACTTGCTGTAGATAGAATCTTAGATATGCTTCGCACCTCAGTTAATGTTACTGGTGATGCTGCTGTTGCTTGCATAGTGGCAGATTCAGAGGGCTTATTGGATAAAAATTTATTCGATAAATAGAAAAAAAGTACGTCTTTTTTATAATTATTTGCTAGAATGCCTCTTTAAAAAAAGGGGTCCTTAAATGAATACTTTACTTTTACCACCAATTTTAGGCGTTGTAGGAATGATTGCTGCGCTTGTCGTATACCTTCTTGTGATGAAATATCCTGATGGAGAGGATAAGGTTAAAAAAATAGGAGATCAGATTCATAAAGGAGCATTGGCTTTTATGAAAACTGAGTATAAGTACCTTTTAATTTTTATAGCTGTGCTAGTTGTGCTAGTTTGGTTTGCATTAGGAATACATTCAGCAATAGCTGTTATTACAGGTGCTGCCTGCTCATCGTTAGCTGGTTTTATAGGTATGTATGCAGCCACTAAGGCAAATGTTAGGACAGCAACTGCTGCTCAACAAGATGGAGCAGCTGCAGCATTATCAGTTTCTTTTTACGGTGGTTCAGTAATGGGCCTCTGCGTAGCTTCTTTAGGGCTTATTGGCTTGGGAACTTTATATTATTTTTTTAATCAAGATCATGTTCATGCTCTTGAAGGCTTTGGAATGGGCGCATCCGTTGTAGCTTTATTTTCAAGAGTAGGCGGAGGCATATTTACAAAAAGTGCTGATGTTGGAGCTGACTTGGTGGGTAAAATTGAAGCTGGTATACCAGAAGATGATCCAAGAAATCCTGGAGTTATTGCTGACAATGTTGGTGACAATGTTGGTGATGTTGCTGGAATGGGCTCAGACATATTCGAGTCCTATTGTGGATCAATGATTGCTTCAATAGCCATTGCTTATACTTTGGTTCTTGCTGGTGATGCTAGTGCAGTTGATATGATGAAACTTCCACTTTTGCTTGCATCTTCAGGATTGGTAGCTTCTATTCTTGGCATAGTCATTGTTAAACTTCAATCAGCTAAGGCTCCTGCAAGTGCTCTTAGATCTGGAACTTTGCTTGCACCAGTAATATTTGTGGTTTTGCTTGGTTCATAGTGCAATCATTACCTGGAGTTTCTAATGCAGTTTGGTGGTGTGTAATAGCTGGAGCAGTTGGCGGAGTATTAATTGGCCTTATTACAGAATATTATACTGGCGGAAAACCGGTTAGAGATATTGCAGAATCAGGTGAAACTGGTCCAGCCACTGTTATGATTTCTGGTCTTGCAGTAGGAATGGAGTCTGTTGTTATTCCTATAGCCGTTTTAGCCTCTATCATCTTTGTATCCACCGGTCTTTCTGGAGTGTATGGAGTTGGTATCGCAGCAGTTGGGATGTTATCTACTGTTGGAATTACTATGGCAATTGATGCGTATGGACCTGTTGCTGATAATGCAGGCGGAATTGCAGAAATGTCTGGAATGGGTAAAGACGTGAGAGATATCACAGACTCTTTAGATGAATTAGGAAATACCACTGCAGCAATTGGTAAGGGATTTGCTATTGGAGCTGCAGCATTAGCAGCTCTTGCGATAATATCAGCTTACTCGGCTGTTGTAACAGTAAACAATCCTGAATTCTCATTAGCCCTTACAGACCCAATTGTTCTTGTAGGTATGTTTATAGGTGCGTGTATCCCTTTTTATATTGCATCCATAACAATGAAAGCTGTTGGAGATGCAGCTTTTGAAATGATTAATGAAATCAGAAGACAGTTTAGAGAAATTTCAGGGCTAATGGAGGGTACAGCGGATCCAGATTCAGAAAAATGTGTAGAAATAGCCACTCGAGCATCTTTAAAGAAAATGATGTTACCTGGAGTTATTGCTGTTGCCATGCCTGCTATTGTTGGATTTGGTTTAGGTGCTGAAGCCCTTGGCGGAATGCTTGCTGGTGGTCTTTTGGGGTGTGTATCTTTAGCTCTAATGATGGCTAATGCTGGCGGTGCTTGGGATAATGCTAAAAAGTATGTTGAGAAAGGAAATCTTGGAGGCAAAGGATCAGATACTCACTCTGCAGTAGTTGTGGGTGATACAGTTGGAGATCCATTCAAAGATACATCTGGCCCAGCAATGAATATTTTAATTAATGTGATGGCTATTGTTAGTTTAGTTATTGCTCCTCTATTAAGTATATAACTTCAAAAATAAACTTTAATGATCCAGGGATTCTTCCCTGGATCATATGTTAAATTAAAGAATGAAAAAAAATATCCTAATCATAGGTTATGGAGATATTGGTAGTCGATTAAGTAAAATTCTTAAAGAACAATCGGCAAATATATATGCTGTATCTAGACATGACTCTCTTGATCAAAATATTATTAAGATAAACTGGGATTGGCTATCTAACAGCAATCTAGAGTTACCTAAAATTACTTTTGATTCAGTTGTCATCATTCCCAAACCAAGCAATTTAATGAAAATGGTTATAGAGATGGATTCATCTCTTCTCTAGAAAATATTACAAATTCATTACAAAACGCAGATATTAAAAGTGTAATAGCAATATCATCTACAAGAGTTTATGGAGATCATCAACTGGGCTATATTGATGAAGCTACTTTTACTGAACCTTCTGATTTTCGAGGAAATCTTATAAAGGAATATGAGCTGACATTAAATGAATCTTTCCCAACATATTTAAATATATTAAGGTTTTCAGGGCTATACAAAGATAGCTCAAAACATTCATCTCATAATAGATTAAATCGAAATACAGCAGCAAAAATTATATCTTTTGCAATTAACAACCTATCTCAAAATAAAGAAAACAACATTTATAATTGCAGTGAAGATTGTGAAATCCTTGCATCAGTTAAATCTGTTAGTAATAAAAAATTAAAAGCAGCTGGGTTTAATTTTTAAATAATTAAAGCTAGAACAAAAACTCTAAGCAAAATACAATGTCTATATGATATCTAGCATGACAGGCTTCGGCTCCTCGAAGCACATACAAAAAGAAACAGAAATATATTGTGATATTAAGAGCGTGAACCATAGATTTTTAGATGTTTCAATCAAGCCAAACGATATTGGAAATGAGTTCGATGTTCTAATCAGAGAAGATGTTTCTAAAAAAATCAAACGTGGAAGTGTAGATATAAGATTTAAGCTAAAGTTTCCATCCAGTAATACTTATACAATTAATAATGAATCTATAAAAAACCTATTTAATTCAATTAATTCAATTAAATCTATTGATACAAGCAACATAAGATTATCAGATATAAAAGATATTCCAGGAATAATAAAGTCAGAACAAAAAACATTAGTTAATCAAAATCTTTTAAAGAAAACCTTCAAAGCAGCCTTAAATGAATTGTTAGAAAATAGGAAGGCAGAAGGAGAAAAGATCAACAAAACATTCATATCAAAAATATCAAAAATACAAAATAACTTAGCAAAAATCTCAAAATCAAATCCTAAACTAACTAAACTAAGGGCTGAAACACTTAATAAGAAAGTTAAGATGCTTTGTGATAATTTAGATAAGGATAGGCTTGAACAAGAGGTTGCAATGTTGGTTCTAAAACATGATGTTGCTGAAGAGATAGAAAGAATTGACTTTCATCTAAGTTCTTTAACGAAAGAATTATCCATAAAAAATGGAAGTGGTAAAAAGATAGATTTCATTCTTCAAGAATTATTCAGAGAAACAAGCACCTTATCTGTAAAAATTGATCATCCTGCCTACAAACAAATCGCATTAGATATGAAGCTCTCAGTTGAAGAGATGCGAGAACAAGCACAGAACATTGAATAATAAGCAAAAAGGAAAGCTGTATGTAATTTCAGCTCCATCAGGAGCTGGCAAGTCATCTCTAATTCAATCTATTCTTGATACAAGTGAAAATTTTGAGCTGTCAGTATCAGCTACAACTAGGAAGCCTAGAGAAGGAGAGGAAGAGGGTAAACATTATTTCTTTATAGAAGATAATGAGTTTGATGCATTAATTTCCAAACATGCCTTCATTGAATACGCTGTTGTCCATAACCATAAATATGGGACACTTAAGTCACATATTGAAGAAAAGATTAATAAAGGTATAAGTGTTATTTGTGATATTGATGTCCAGGGTTATAAATTAATTAAGGATGCATCAATTGAGCATACGTCTATATTTATTATTCCCCCAAGCCTAGAAGAGCTAGAAATCAGGCTTATAAATAGAGGCCTTGATTCACCAGCCATTATTAATACAAGACTCAATAATGCTAAGAAAGAACTTAAATTTGCTGAAGAATTTGATTATCGAATCCTAAATGACAGCTATGAAACTGCAAGCATGGATATCATAGATATTGTTATAGATGGGAAATCTTCCAATAATAAGGATAAAATAAACCTAAAGATCTTAAGAGATATGTTGTCTTAATTGATCAATACAAATAGAATACTCTCCCTAGGAGAAATTATATGGCTAGAATTACAGTTGAAGATTGTTTACAAGTAGTACCAAGTAGGTTTGATTTAATTATCATGGCCTCAAAAAGAGCTAGGCAGCTTGCAACCACAAGTAGAGATCCTCTCGTAGAATGGGATAATGATAAACCAACATTAGTAGCTTTAAGAGAAATTGAAGCTGGTCTATTGGATAAGGAGACCTTAGATAGAACTCTAGAAGAAGACGTATTAATGGATGGATTTTCAACACCAGACTCAGAAGTAACAGAAAGAGCTGAGTAAATGAATTTTGGAGAACTAATTTGAGTGAAACAGTTCTCCCAAACCATTTAATACATTTCTCAGAAACCAGTCTTTTAAAACTCCCAACCTCATTATATAAATCCTGTAAAGCTTACTTAAGCTATGATGATATAAAAAAAATTCAAAAAGCTTATTCTTTTGCTTTTTATGCACACTCGGGTCAAAAGAGAAAAGATGGCTCAGACTACATAACACATCCTGTTGCCGTCACAGAAATACTGCTCGATCTAAGAATGGATCCAGATTCAGTTTGTTCAGCCTTAATGCATGATGTTTTAGAAGATTGTAATGTTCAAAAAAATAATTTAGCTAAAATATTTGGTGATGATGTTGCTCACATTGTAGATGGTGTTAGCAAGCTTAAGAAAATTGAAACGAAAAACATATCTGATAATGATGCGAATAATCTTCAAAAAATGGCATTAGCAATGGCTAATGATGTAAGAGTTATTTTAGTTAAATTATGTGACCGTTTGCATAACATGAGAACAATTGAGCATGTTCCTAGAAATAAACAAATTCTAAAGGCCAAAGAGACTCTTGAATTATATGGCCCGCTTGCTTTAAGAGTAGGTATGCAAGATATTAGAGCAGAACTTGAAGACCTTTCATTTAGATGCATTCATCCAATGCGAGCCAAGATGCTAGAAAATGCTGTTAAAACTTCAAGCGGGGGGAGAAAAAGAATTGTTACAAAGATTAGAAAAGAACTTAAAACAAGACTTAAATCAAATAATATTCAAGATGTTGCTGTAAAAGGAAGAGAAAAAAATCTCTATAGTATTTATAGCAAAATCAAAACAAAGCACAAACCTTTCTCAGAAATATTGGACGTTTATGGATTTAGGATTCTTGTAGACTCTGTTGACGACTGTTATAGAGCTCTCGGAATTATCCATAATTATTTTTCACCGATTGAAAATAAATTTAAAGACTATATTGCAATACCAAAAACTAATGGCTATCAAGCTCTACACACAAGTCTATTAGCCTTAGAAGCATTCCCAATAGAAGTTCAAATTCAAACAAGAAGCATGTGGGCTACAGCAAATATGGGTATTGCAGCTCATTGGGGTTATAAAACTGATGATCAGAGCAAAGGAACAGAGCTAAGGGCAAATAAGTGGTTATCTGGCCTTGTTGACCTTCAGAAGAAGTCTTCAAATCCTTCTGAATTTGCCGACTCTCTTAAGAAAGATCTCGATTCTGAGGAAGTATATTTATTTTCACCAAAGGGACATATTTATGCATTAAAAGCTGGAGCTACTCCAATAGATTTTGCCTATGAGGTTCATACTGGATTGGGTAATAGTATTATTGGATGTAAAGTAAATAGAAGAGAAGCGCCGCTAAATGTTGAGCTTGAAAGCGGTCAAACTGTTGAAATTATTACCTCAAGCTCTTCTGTTGAGGCTGATCCAGCATGGCTTAATTTTGTCGTTACAAGCAAAGCTAGAAGCGGTATTAGAGCTAGATTAAGAAATCAAAAAACATCTTCTGCTCGAAAAGCAGGAAAATTTATGCTGGAATCTGAATTACAAAGATCTGGAAAATCCCTAGAGGATTATCGAGGCAGCACTCTCAAAAGAGTGCTGGATTCAATTGGAGTAACTTCTCTTAATAAACTTTTAATTGAACTCGGCTCTGGAAAAAGAACTGGCAATATCGTAGCAGAAAGATTTTATTCAGGATTAAAAATAGAAAAGATTCTGATAATAAAAAGATTAAACCAGTTTTTATCAGCGATAATCACATAGAGGGTGTTTCGGTTGTTTTTGCTAAATGCTGTCATCCTATTTATCAAGATCCTGCAATTGCTCATTCGGATACAGAAAGAGGAATAGTAATTCACCATAATAAATGTAAACAGGTAGCACCATTTATCTCAAAAGATCCAAGATATATACCTGCAAAGTGGACAACAAATACAAAAAACCATGTATATACAGCAAAAATTAATATCGTAACTGTTGATGAGATAGGTGTATTAGCTGAAATTGTTTCAGTTTTTACAAAAGCAGCTATAAATATTGAGCAAGTCCATACAAAAAATATTGATAGTACATTTAGTGCATTTGAAATGGAGGTTGATGTAGAGAGCAGAGAAGAGCTTCAATATATCATGCAAAAAATTAGATCTAAAAAAATTACATCCAGTTGTACAAGATTAATTAATGAAAAATGATAAACCTAAAAATCTAATTTTAGGTACAATTCATTTCATAAATTATAAGCGGGTTACCATATGACAAAAAAAATTATTTATACTGAGAACGCACCAAAGGCTATAGGCCCTTATTCTCAAGCAGTTCAAGCCGGGGGTTTTACATTCGTATCTGGCCAGGTTGCAATTAATCCGAAAACAGGGGACTTGATGAATGCTTCAATTGAGGATCAGGCTGAACAAGTTTTGCAAAACCTGACTGCTATATGTAAAGAGGCAAATTTATCTTTATCAAATGTTGTTAAGTTAACGATTTATATTACAAACATGAGTGACTTTTCTATTGTCAACGAAGCAATGCAAAGACATTTTGTTGAACCTTATCCTGCAAGAGCTACAGTGGAGATTTCTGCTTTGCCTCTTGGCGTTAATGTAGAGATGGATGCAATCCTTATCAATAATGAATAAAAACCTTCTTTCATTAAATGATCTTTCAAAAAAAGAAATTCTTGAGCTTATTGAATTTGCAAAAAACTTTAAACTAGAAGACGGTTCTTTTAGAAAAGAAAATTTATTTCCCGACAAAACTGTTGCTAATGTCTTCTGTGAGCCTAGCACAAGAACAAAATCTTCTTTTGAAATTGCTGCAAAAAATCTTGGCTGCTCAGTTGTGGGCTTTGATATTTCAAATTCATCTGTCGAAAAAGGGGAGTCAATATATGAGACAGTAGATGCTCTTAGTTTGATGGGAGTTGATTTGTGTGTATTAAGGCATCCCGAATCTGTTATAAGAGATTTATCAGAATATTTGCCAGAGATGGTTTTTATTAATGGAGGTGAGGGGTCAATATCTCATCCCACCCAAGCCTTAATAGACTTAATGACAATTATTGAAAACAAGGGAGCAATAGATGACCTAAATATTGTTATTGTTGGTGATTTAGACCACTCAAGAGTTACTTCATCTTTTGTTGAGGGAGTATCGAACTTTGCATTTAACTCTTTGACCTTTTGCGGACATCCAAGCATGTCAACGAAATATATGAGTCCGGCTTTAGGAAAATATGAACCTGATTTAGACGTAGCACTTCATGATGCTGATGTAATTATGACCCTTAGGATTCAACACGAGCGATTTGAAGAAACTTTAAATCTTGATTTAGAAGAATATAAACATGCATATGAATTAACATCCGAAAGGTTAGAGCATGCTAAAGGAGATGCAATTGTCATGCACCCTGGACCAGTAAATTATATTGAAATTTCTGAAAGCGTTTATCAATGTGAGCAATCTGTCATTCGAAAACAGATTGCAAATGGTGTTGCCATCAGAATGGCAGTGCTTTCAAGATTTTTGAGTAGCTAAAGTTCTCTTCACAGTATCAACAATAGCAATAGTATTCTGATCAATTTCAATATTGACGATGTCTAATTTTTTTAGACTACTTAAATTAGTAACCTTTAAGGTTTCTGGAATTAAATGAATTTTAAAATGACTTTTATTTACTTTCCCCACAGTTAGACTACATCCATTAATGCCTATATATCCCTTTTCCATGACATACTCGAATAGTTTTTTGATAAGCTAATTGTCATATCTTTAGTGTTGTCTTTTTCAAAAATCTCGTTGATTCTTGCAGTAAAGTGGACATGCCCAGACATTAAATGACCGCCTATCTCTGAAGATGCCTTGATCGATCTCTCAAGATTTACTGTGTCACCCTTTAAAATATGACCTAGATTAGTTCTTTCTAGTGTTTCTTGAATAACATCGAATCTAAGGCTTTTATTCCCACTATCTTTTGATGTTAAACACACGCCGTTAACTGAAACACTCGCGCCTTTTTTCAAACCCTTATTAAAGTTTTTAGGAGGAGTAATTTCAAGACTCATATAGTCATCATGAAATTTTACTTTAAGAACTTTTGCTTTGTGAGAAACTATTCCAGAAAACATCTAAACTCCCCATTCATCTCGGTAAGAGATTAACTGTTCTAGATATTTTTTATGATCTAGCGTTGTCTTCAGAAAAAGCTATCAGGGTATCTAAATTAATAATTGATATTACTTGTACTTCAAACATTGTCTCTAATTCTTGTCTAGCAGAAATATCGCTTTTGCCTTTTTCTTGCCTATCAAGACCCACAAGCATTACCTTAGGGTTTGCTCCAAGATCTTTTATTGTTTCTATCGATTCTTTTGCTGCAGTTCCAGCTGAGATGACATCATCAATAATCAATACATCGCCAGAAGGATTTTTGCCAATTATTGTCCCGCCTTCACCATGGTCTTTAATTTCTTTTCTATTAAAAGATAATGGATATTTACTACCGTTTTCACTGAGTATCATGGATACAATAGAGCCTAAAAATATTCCTTTGTATGCAGGACCATAAATACAATCAAATGAGATATTTGCATCTTTAATTGCTGCTTGATAGCACTTAGCAAGATCATAAAGATACCCACCATTAAGCATCTTTGCTGCATTGAAAAAATATGGACTTTTTCTACCAGACTTTAAAGTAAAATCACCAAATTCTAATACTTTGGCATGAAGAGCTAATTCTAGAAATTGTTTTTGATAGTCTTTCACTTATTTTAAGCAGGCTTTTTGTTTTTCAATAATATCAGTATAGCTGAACTTCCAACTTCAAGCATTTCATTTAACTGTTCTTTAGAAAAAGGAGCTCTTCACCAGTACCTTGAATTTCAATTAGTTCAAGAGAGTCAGTCATTACTAAGTTAAGGTCAGTTTCGGCAGTACTATCTTCATTATAATCAAGATCAAGTATTACTTGATCGTTTAGCACTCCAAGTGAAACAGCAGCAACATGAGTCTTTATAGCTCTATGATCATCATGATGATTTTTTAATGCAAGAAAGAGAGCAACACAACCGCCTGTAATTGAAGCAGTTCTAGTTCCACCATCTGCCTGTATTACATCACAATCAATATTTATAGTTTTACC
>JGI20156J14371_10002104_pt1 | contig 16035 bp, 15 predicted proteins | sample COG_06_FD_14371 | JGI IMG/M metagenome (IMG submission 14371)
TTATATTTATATACGATGTAACATGTCGTATATTGATATATTATTATAGGATAAAAACATAATGAAGAGGGTAAAACATTCAAAATTTAAGAACACAGGTATTATTTTCGAGCTTCTCGTAAGACAAATTACGTTAGAAGTTCTAAATGGGGATACTACTGAGAAGGCTAAAAAAATCGTTAGTGAATTTTTTAGTCCAAAAACCGAGTTAAATAAAGAGCTACGATTATATGAACTTCTTATGAAGGAAAAGTATAATTCTGAATCAAGAGCTGAGAAGTTCATAGATACAGTTAATGAAGCTCATAATCGTATTGACCAAAAACAATTACATAAAGAGAAGTATAATCTAATTAAAAAAATTAACGAATCATTCAATATGGATGAATTCTTATCTTCTCCTATATCTAATTATCGTTTGATGGCATCTATCTATAAGATTTTTGAATCTAAGAAGATGGATAACTACGATGTTAAGGATGTATTCAATTCAAAAATTACTCTTATTGAGAGTATTACATCTAAACCAGCTACCAAATCTATAAACAAAAAAGATAAATTAGTTGAAAATTATAAAAAGCAAGATAAAGATTTAAGATTACTTACTTATAAGATATTAGTAGAAACATTTAATAAAAAGTATTCTAACCTAAATGATGACCAAAAGTTATTGTTAAAAGAATATATTAATAATTTAAGTAATACAACTGGTTTTAAATCATATGTGGAAAAATCTATTCCATCTATTATAAAAGAATTAAAATCAATTAAATCTAAAATAAAAGATAAGGTAACTCAAATTAAATTAGCAGAAACTATCTCAGTACTATCTAAAACTAAGATTGGTAAGAACGTTTCTGATAATCATGTTTCATCAATAATGATGTCATATGAGTTAATAAAAGAATTGAAGGTTAAAATATGAGTTTAAGGAAATTAGTTGAAGATTTAATTGAAGAAATTCAAAACGAAGAATTGGAGATTGAGGAATCCACCACAACTGGTGATATTGCTGGATATAATACTCCTAATGCGTTTAAAGATACTGATGGTACTGATGAAGATGATGAACCAGAAGATGAGGTTGTTGATAGAATCAACAAATCTACTGGTTACGAAAGGGTTAGTGAAAATAGGTGGTTAGAATTAAAAAAAGATGAATCTTCTCCAAAACAAAAAATTGGTAGAGGAATTTCTCAAGTTAATAAGCAACTTTCTGAAATCGAAACATTCCTTAGATGGTATGGTAAGATTAAAAAAGAAGGTGATTTAGATTCAAACCAATATTGGAAAAGAACACAAAAGAATTTGTTTAGAATTAGAGAAAGACTAAACAACATTGTAACATCCATAAGTAAATTATAATCAGAAATTAAACTATGAGTATTACTAAAGAAACTATAAAAGAAACAATCAAAACTATAATGGCCGAAGAGGGTGATTATAAGGCATTCTTTAAAAAAGCATTAGAAAAAGCTGGAAAAGATATTCCATCAATGTCTGATGAAGAAAAGAAAGAGTTTTTCAATAAGATTGATGCTGCTTGGGATGGTAAGGGTGAAAAGAACGAAGGTAATGCCTTTGGTGCTGCTGTTACTAAAGCTAAGAAAGATGGTGATGATGAATTTAAAGTAGGTGGTAAAACTTATAAAGTAGAAGAATCTCATTCCGATTGCGGATGTGGATGTGGTGGAGTAACTGAAGGTGGTTGTTCAACCAATCTACCTATTGAACTTTCTGAAGAATTAACTTTTGAAATAAATACATTCTTAGAAAGACCTGTATTATCAAAAAATAACAATAAGATTACAGTTGAAAATTCTGAATTAAGTAATCTAATTCCTACATTAGTTAAAAACGAAATTCATAAAAGATTATCATCTGGTGTGAAAACGGAATTTATTGAGTTATTAAAAAACTATAAATAAGGATACCATTATGAAGAATCTATTAATAGAAACAAACTTATTTGAAGGAAGAGTGAATGAAGATTCATCTGGTAGAACTTTAGTTAAAGGAGTCCTTCAACGTTCAGGTGCAGAAAACCAAAATGGTAGAGTGTANCCAANAGAAGTATTAGAAAGAGAAATTGACAAATACCAAACATTGGTTAAAGAAAGAAGAGCATTNGGTGAATTAGACCANCCTGATTCTTCGGTAATCAATTTAAAGAATGTATCTCANAATATTAAAGAAGTACATTGGGAAGGTAATGATGTAATAGGTACAGTTGAAATCTTACCTACTCCATCTGGAAATATATTAAAAGAATTATTAAGAGCTGGAATCCTTTTAGGTATCTCATCAAGAGGTATGGGTTCTACTCAACCAATGAAAGATAACAAACTTTTAGTTGGTGAAGATTTTGAACTAATAGGTTGGGACTTTGTTTCCAATCCATCTACACATGGTGCATTTATGACTCCAATGAACGAATCGGTAGTAAAGAATATTGGTACTGATGTTTGTGGAGATTTTTGTAAAGCACAAAACTTAATGAGAGAAATTATAACGGAACTAGCATAATGAGTAAGAAAAACTTTGACATATACGATTACGTTCACAACAATAAATTTGAATTAAAGGTTGAGAGCAAAAAAGAAACTAATGTATTTAAAGGATATAATGATATTAGAAAAACTAACATTAACGAAGTAAAGATTGTTGATGGTAAGTTTTCATTATCAGAATCTATTGAAGCTAATAGACCTTTAACAAATGAGGTAAAGAAACATTTCTTAGAAATCATTTCTACTTATAAAACATTCCAAGAACAAATGAATAGACAATCTGATATTGTTCAGACTGCTGAAACATTAGGTGGAATAGTAGAGGCTGCAAAAACATTAACTCTTTCTGAAGCTGATGATTGGTTTGATAAAGTAACTATCAAACGTAATATGAGTGAATTAGAGAAAATGGATAAATCATTCGAAAAGGTTGCAACTGAAGCTAAGGCTTTAGATGAAAGATTACATGCGTTATATGAAGATATGGGAAATATCTTAGGTAGATACTATGAAATAGCTGATATGGATGTAGATACTATGAAACAGCGTTTAGGAGAAAAAAAATAATACTATGATTAAACTAACTGACTTACTAAAGGAAGAAGAAACATTTACTGCAACATCTAAAAAGAGTGGTGAAACTTCTGTATTTAAATCAAAAGATAGTAGAGATGCTGCTGTAAAAGCTGGTACACATTCTAAGATAGATAAGGATTCTGAAGAAGATGATAAATCTAAGAAAGAGAAACCAAATATGTTCTCTAAAGATACCGGTTATGATGCACCTGATAGTCCTAAAAAAGATGAACCATTTAATCTAACAGATGATTTTATTGATGCAATCAAAGTTCAATATAAAAATGTAAGTAGTCAAACACCAGAACAAAAAAAGGCATTAGAAAAATCTTTGATTAATAAATTAGATAAAGAACAATTAAAAAAATTGGCTTTTTCTGATGTTAATGTTGTTTCGGATATGGCATCTAAAAAATGGTATAATCTATCGTACCCATCAGATGATGAACCGAAAAAAGATAAGAAAGATAAATCAGAACCATCTACATCAGATTCAATAGATAATGCATATGATGCAAAAGATTTTAAATCAACAGTAAAATCTCTTAAAGGGAAAGTATCAGATGAAGATTACAATGAAATTAAAGATAACTTAAAGGCATTGGCTAATCTACAATACGATTTAGAAGATATTGATAGAGATGAGGATAATGAAGAGTGGGGAATGCAAAAAGATACAATTGATGCTGAAGTAGATGATTTAAAAGGACTTATCAAACAAGCTATTAGTAAATCAGAACCTGCTAAATTAAAGTATGGTAAAGATGGTAAAATGACACAAGATTCAGCTGATTCTGTTGAAAAAGAATTAAACAAAGCTTTGGGTGTTAATGGTATGAGTGATATTGATTTAAATACTGGTACTATTGAATATGTTATTGATAATGATACTGATAAAGCTATTTTTATTGGAAAAGAAGAAGGTGGTGAAGGTATAGCTGTAAGTTTTGGAGATGGTGGTGATGAATACAAAACTTTTAAAAATAGTAAAGATGCAGTAGCTTACGCTAAGGAATTAGGAAAAACGTTTAAAGGTGAAGAACCTAAGAAAGATGAACCTACTAAAGATTCAACTAAAGAAAGAGCTGGTAATCCTAAAATAAACAAAGCCGTTAATGGTAAAGCAAAAGAGTTGGGAATCACTCCACAAAAATTAGGTAAAGAAGAATACGAAAGTAGAATGAGTAAAGCAGCTGTTGAAGCACTAACTGATGCAAACTTTCATTCTGAAGCAAGAAAACTAATTTCAATATTAGAAGATAAACCTGAATGGGATTCTAATCCAATGAATGACCCAGACAAACCAAAAGATGTATTCTCTAAGGAATATGATGAGTGGAGAAAGAATACTGTATTCTCTTCTGAACTTTATGATTCAGCAGAAGGTACTGATGAAATTGCACATTTAGCAACTAATCAATCTGGATGGGAAGGTGAAACATCAGTAGATGCTATTGCATTTGATTTAAAAATGAATGGTAGTAAGAAATTGGCTGCTAAAATACAATCAATATTTGAAGGTAAAGTTTCTAATGGATTTAAGAATCATAGTTTAAAAAACTTAATGTAATAAGATGCCTGCACAATCTCAACAACAACAAAAATTATTTGGATTGGCATTAGCATTTAAAAGAGGTGAAGTAAAATCCTCAGAAGTTTCAGATGAAATAAAAGGAATTGCTGATAGAATGAGTGAAAAGGAAATAGAAGATTTCGCAAAAACAACACATAAAGGATTACCAAAGATGAAAGAACAACTTAGAAAAATNGTAAGAGAGATANTNAGAGAAAAGGCTATCTCTGAAATGAATGAAGNATCTATTAACGAANCGGCTAGTAAAGAAGCAATGGGAATNGCTGNANTNACTGGNACNNGNGGTNNNGCNGTTGANGATTTTATTAANANACATGAATNTTGATGCAAAGAAACTTTTTAACTTTGTAAAAAAGGGAAATCTAAAAGATAGAATGGCATTTGTAGGAGCAATTGCTGGTAGACCTAATAACAAAATGTTTAAAATGATTACTAAACAATTTGGTGAATCAGTAATAAACGAAGGATACTCTACTGAAGAGAAACGAATCGTAATGATGGCAGTTAGAAAACTTTCTAAATATCGTAGTGTACCAATCGACCAATCAATAAATGATTTGTTAGGAGCAGGTGCAGAACTACAAAGAGATATCAAAAGGGGTAAGATTAAAAAATAACCCTATACACCAAATCTATAAAAAACTTATTATTTTCTTTAGTTTTTTATTGTTTTATAAATTTTTATATATTTATTCTTATAATAACCCATATCTATGTGGGTTCATTGGTTAATGAATACTAACTTTTAATGTTTAGTTACCGAACAACCAATTTTACACAAATTCTACATTGAGGTTTCTCGAATAACTTCAGAAAAACAAAAATTACAAAGTAAAATGGCAAATTCAAAATTGTTAAAAGAAGCAATTGCGGATGCTAAAGCTGTAAGAGAAACTGCTATCGCTAACGCTAAAATCGCATTAGAAGAAGCTTTTACTCCAAGACTACAATCTATCCTATCAAAGAAGCTACAAGCTGAAATGGAAGGTGAAGAGGAAGAAATGGAAGAAGAGTTAGATTCTAGTGATATTGGTAAAGGTGATGAAGAATCTCCAGTTGAACCATCTGATGTTGCATCTGACGCACACACAGAACTTGGACCTGAATCTGAAGAAGAAACTGCAGAGGTAGGTGATGAGTTGGAAGAGGACGCTGTATCTGAATCTGAAGAAGAAGAAATTGAAGAAATTTCTGAAACTGAAGAAGAAGAAATGGAAGAATCTGAAGAAGAAGAAGTTGAAGAAACTATGGAATCTGAAGAAGAAGAAGTTGAGGAAGGCTACAAAGAAGAAGAGGAAATCGAAGAGATGGAATCTGAAGAAGAAGTAGAAGAATCAGAAGAATCTGAAGAAGATGAATTAGATTTAGAAGCTATCATCAAAGAACTTGAAATGGGTATGGAAGATGAAGAAGAAGTTTCCGAAGAGGAAATGGATTCTGAAGAAGAAGTATCTGAAGAAGAAGTTGAAGATGAAATCAAAGAAGAAGAATCTGAAGAAGAATCTGAAATCAAAGAAGAAGAATCAGAAGAGGAAGTTGAAGAAACTATCTCAGAAGAGGAAGAAGAAATTGAAGAAGAAGAAGATGAAGATGAAATCGACTTGGATGAAATCTTGAGAGAAATGGGATACGGAGAAGAAGAAGAAATGGAAGAAGAAGTAGTAGCTGAAGAAGAAGCTAACGAAGAGGTAGTTAAACTACAAACTGAGTTAGAAGAAGCTTACACTACTGTGAAATCTTTACAATCTACTATCAACGAAGTAAACCTTCTTAATGCAAAATTATTGTACGCTAATAGATTATTCAGAGGTTATAACCTAACCAACGAACAAAAATCTAAAGTTGTAGAAAACTTAGACAGAACAACATCTGTTAGAGAGGTAAAATTAGTTTACGCTACGTTAGCAGAATCTATGAATTTTACAGGAACTGAGAAAAGAACTAAGAAAGTAGTATCGGAAGGTGCTTCTAAACCAGTTGCTTCAACTGCTCCAGTAAAAAACATTATTTCTGAGAACACAAATACTTTAGCCGAAAGATTTAAACAATTGGCTAATATTAAATAATTAACTTAACATTAAAAAAGAAAAATAAAATGGCAAATTTTGATTTATCTAAACTAATGGAAGGAAAGAACCCACAAGCTGTAATGTTGAATGAAACAAGACAACTAAAAGGTAAATGGGAACAAACTGGACTTCTAGAAGGTTTAAACGAAAAAGAGCAAGGCGCAATGTCTGTTCTTTTAGAAAACCAAGCAAAACAATTGCTTGATGAGGCAAGTTCTACTGGAGCTGCCGCAAATAGTGAAGAGTGGAGTGGTGTAGCCCTTCCTCTTGTAAGAAGAATCTTTGGCGAGATTGCTTCTAAAGAATTCGTTAGTGTACAACCAATGAACTTACCTTCAGGACTTGTATTCTATCTAGACTTCAAATACGGAACTGCAACTGGTGGAAAATCTACTGGTGCTGATGGTTCTTTATTCGGTGGTGCAGGTGGTGCTAACGTTGGTGCTGGATTTGGTCAAACTAAATCAGCTGAGAATGGATTATACGGTGCTGGTGCATTCGGATACTCTGTAAACGAAGCTACATCTGCTGCAATTGCAACAGGTGCTCAAACTTGGGCTTCAGCATCACATGCTGATGTAGGATTTGATGCTGCATTATCTGCTTCAGTTGAAGTTGGTGATATTCAAATATTAACTGTAGCTGTTTCTTCTATTGGAGCAACTGCTGATGTTGATGCACTTTCATCTTTCGTTGTTGCTGGAACTGATATCAATGGACTTAACTACGGACAATTCAACAGAGTAAACGCTGCTGATTCGTCTAAAGTAGATTTGTTCGTTGGAACATCTGCTGCTGTTGATGCAAACACTGTAACTGTAAAGCATTCAGTAGTACCTGCTGATTACGCAAGAGGTGATTTTGAAGATACTGATGGTTCTGCAAGTAATTTGGATATTCCTGAAGTTGACTTAGAATTAAAGTCTGAAGCAATTGTTGCTAAGACTAGAAAACTAAAGGCTGTATGGACTCCTGAATTAGCACAGGATTTAAACGCTTACCATTCAATCGATGCTGAGGCTGAATTAACTGCTATGTTATCTGACTATATCTCTTTAGAGATTGACTTAGAAATCTTAGATATGTTAAAGTCTAACGCATTGACTACTGAATACTGGTCAGCTACAATCGGTGAGGAATACAATGGTTCAACTTGGTCAGCTGGAAGTTCTTCAGTTGCTTACCAAAAGAACACTTGGTTCCAAACTTTAGGTACTAAATTAAACAAAGTATCTAATAAGATTCACCAATTGACTTTAAGAGGTGGAGCTAACTTCGTAGTTGCTTCTCCTGATGTATGTACTATCTTAGAATCTATTCCTGCATTCTCTATCTCAGCTGACAAAGATGCTTCATCTTTCGCTGCTGGTGTAACAAATGTTGGTTCACTTTCTAACAGATATACTGTGTACAAAAACCCTTACATGACTTCAAACGAAATCTTGTTAGGATTTAGAGGTTCAAACTTCCTAGAAACAGGAGCAGTTTACGCACCTTATGTACCATTAATTATGACTCCATTAGTATATGACCCGAATAACTTCACTCCAAGAAGAGGAGTTATGACGAGATACGCTAAGAAGATGGTTAGACCTGAATACTATGGTAAAATCTTTATCAAAGATTTAGCATCTATCTAATCGGAACGTAGTTCAGATTAATTAAATTAGAGGGGTTCGAAAGTTCCCCTCTTTTTTTATGCTCCGAATAAAAACACTATTCTTCTTTTTCTTTATATTTATTAGTACGATAACAAAATAGAGGAAATAATTCATGTCAGTAGAATACATATATCCCGGTTCATCATCATTCGCCACGGGTTCAACTCCTTTTGGTACTTACGATTCTGATTTAGTATTTCAATCAGATGCTCCTAAAGTTGCTAATTGGTGTGCAAAACGATTAGGTTACCCTGTACAAAATGTCGAATTAGTTGATGAGAGTTTGTTCGCTTGTTTTGAAGAAGCAACTTCAGAATATGCCGCACAAGTAAACCAATTTAATATTAGAAACAACTTAGATACACTAAAAGGAAATCCAACAGGTTCCAATTATAGTGGAAAATTAGTTCAAGGTTCCAATTTAGCAGATATAATAGGTATATCAGATGCATATGGTACTTTATCTGGTGTAGGTGGTAATACTGATATTAAAAAGGGAAGTATTGATATGGTTGCTGGACAACAAATCTATGATTTGGATGTTCTTTTCGCTAATGTAAGTGAAAGTGCTAATAGAATAGATGTAGTAAAAGTGTTTCACGAAGCACCACCTGCATCGGCAAGATTCTTTGACCCATATGCCGGAAGTGGTGTAGGTAGTAAAAATCTAATGGATGAATTTGGATTTGGGGAATTATCCCCAGCATCTCAATTTATTATGATGCCAATGTTTCAAGACTTATTAAGAATGCAAGCAATTGAACTTAATGATACAATAAGAAAATCGGCACACTCATTTAATATCACAAATAATAAATTACAAGTATTTCCAATACCAAAGAAAGCAGAAAAAATGTGGTTTGAATATTTTGTAAGAAACGAATTTATTCAAAATTCAACAAATGTATCTGCAGATGTAGTTTCTGATTATGCTAACGTTGGATATAATTTTATACAATATCATACTATTAATGATGTTGGTAGACAATGGATTAGAAAATATTCACTTGCTTTGGCTAAAGAACTATTAGGAGCAATCCGAGAAAAATATAGTTCAGTACCTATTCCTGGTTCCGAAATATCGTTAGATGGTGGTGCATTAAGAGCTGAGGCTCAAACTGAAAAAGATGCTCTGATTGAACAACTCAGAGAAAACTTAGAAGAACTAAGTAGAAAGAATCAGTTTGAAATTAGAAATAACGAATCTAATTATCAGCAAGAAATGTTACGAAAAGTTCCACTAACGATATACACAGGATAAAATGCCAAGATTTGCATTAGATAGAGATATAAGATTTTTTGAATCTATTTCAAAAGAATTAGTAGATGCTGTTATTGAAACAACAGTAGTTCTATTCAAGCTTTCTATTGAAGATATATCAACTAACCTTTATGGTGAATCCCTAAATAAATCTTATTTCCAAGGTACTGAATGTAGTGCTGTTATTGAACGAGATGATTCTTCGGTTTCATATGAAGGATTTGGTGCTGATAGTGGACAAAATGTAGAATTTAGATTTAATCGTATTTCTTTAAAAGGAAAAGGATTCTATCCAGAGATTGGAGATATTATAATGCATAATGATGCATACTTTGAAATTGATAATGTAAGAGAAGACCAATTAATTGGTGGACAGAGTGGGGAGAAATTCTCAATCATTGCATCAACATTTATGACTAGAAGAAGTTCTATTCAAACTGAAATGAGAGTTATTTAATGAATAAGAAAGAAACAAATAGAGCATTACAACGAGGAATCGATAAGGAATACACTAAAGGGGTTAAACTTTTAGATGTAGATACTACTATTGCTGAGTATATGGTGGATACTGTGATACCTGATGTTGAAGAACATGGGAATCAAGTTAAAGTTCCTTTATTATATGGTAATGCTGAACGATGGAATAATGCTAGAGCAAAAGGATATCTGAGAGACCAAAGAGGCAAGATTCAGATTCCGTTAATAATGTTCAAACGAAATTCTATTGAAAGAGATTCTACATTACAACAATTTAAAGATGTAAATACTCTTCCTGCATATAAAAAATATTCTAAAAAAAATAGATACGAAAGATTTTCATTACAACCAGAAGCTTCTAAAGCATTTGAACAATATGAAGTTTCTGTACCCGATTATGTAACTGTAACTTATGAGGTAATGATTTGGACATCATTTACCGAACATATGAACACCATAGTTGAAGCATTTCAATATGCAACTGATAGGTATTGGGGTAAGGAGAAAGGATACAAATTTAGGACTCGTATTGATTCATTTGATAATCAACAAGAAGTAGGAGAAGGTTCGGAAAGAATCATTAGAACTTCCTTTACAATGGTAGTTAATGCATATCTACTTCCAGAAACATATGATGAGAAACCAACTGTTAAAAAATCATTCACTCCGAAGAAAGTTGTATGGGGTATAGAAACTGACTTAACAGGTATGAGATTCTCAAATCCTAATATTTATAATGAGTACCAAAGTGTTATAGATTTTGTAGCAATTAGAGGTTCTGCTGATGCTGGTATGAATAAAGGATTATATCCTGATGAAACAGCTGATGGAGTAACAAATAAGTTCTCTTATTTTTATTTAACAAATGCAGAATTACCTATATTACCGCAAGAACTTAGAGGTACATTTGATACTAAGGGTTGGTTTAGAGTTTATATTAATGGGGTATTTATAACACCAAATGCTTATACATACACATTTGATGGAAGTAAAAATCAAATTCTTTTTAAATTGGATAATACACAAGCATTTGAAAGTGGTGGAGAATTAACGTATGTTTTAGATACAAATGATGAAGTATCGGTAACTGGTAAATTTATTGAATTATGAACATCTTTACTTTAAAAAACATAATGAAGGAGGTAAACGCACCAGATACATTTCAGGGTATTCCTTCAGATAAACCAAATGGGGATAGATATGAATTTTATCATCCTCTTTATTGGGTATTTAAGGTTGAGAATATGAGAATTAAAACGTTAGATTCAAGACTTAAAGATAAAAGAAAACCTCATGCTAGGTTTGATGTATTTATGTATCTTTTAACCGATGATTCTCAAGGTGAATTATTTGTAAGAAGTCAAGACTATGTTTACGAACAAGTTGGAAATGATTTCTACATAAAAATGAAAAAAGAAAATTTCCCATTAGTGGATAGAAATGGTGATGCATGGTCATTCTCAACTGATGATAGAATATTTATAAAGGGTGATATTGAAAGAGTTAACTAATGAGTAGAAAGGTTCCAAAAATATACACAGGAAATACAGTAAAAAAGAGAGATAGACAATCTTTCAAAAATTTTGTATTAGAAGTAATCAAAGATACGTTTATCAATGAGTTTACTCCAACATCCTCATCATTAGATTCAAGTACCGAAACATTATTTACATTGTTCTTAGGTTCTAAGGATGGTAACAATGATGGTGATTTATTAGATAGAGTAGATATAAATGGATATAGATTTAACTATGAAGATTTACAAGTAGATAATGCATATGATTATTTAGATGTATATCTTTATGGTGTGAAGCAAAATAGAAGTAAATATGTTGTAAAGTTATTTGATGGTGAGGGAACTGAATTAACATCAGGTCAATATGCTAGTGGTTCTAAGGAAATCAGAATGGTATTTAATGAAGATATTACAAGAGTACCAACTGAAGTTCCAGATAACGCATTTATAATAAAAGGAAAAATAGTAGAAATACAATAAAGAATGGCTAGATTAATATCAAGAAAACAGGTTGAGGAGGTACAAGATTTTATCAGAGATACCTCATTTGCACAAGGTGTATCTATATCTGGTTCTCTTTTAGTATCTCAAAGTTTTGATTTAGGTTCAGACCCTTCTGAAAAATCAACTATAACTGGTTCGGTTGAACTTACTGGTTCACTTACTATTGATGGTCCTCTTAATTTTATTGGTGACCAATCATTAGAACTAACTGCATCGGTTGCATTAGAATCATTAGATACACAATTATTTGGTGGAATCAAACCCGAAGATTTCGGAGCAATGGATGCTACTATTTATGTATCTTCAACTTCTGGTGATGATACAAATGATGGTAGAACTCAACAATTTCCAGTTAGAACAGTTAAAAGAGCAGCTGAATTAGCAACTGCTGGAGATGATGGTAGATTTGGTTTACCAACAGGTTCTTTATTTACTGGTTTTAGAATCGAAGTATCTGCTGGTACTTACTTAGAACAAAATCCAATCGAACTTCCAAAAAACACAACTGTTTGGGGAGCTGGTTTAAGGGTAACTAAGATTGTAGCTAAAAACGAAAACGAAGATTTATTTTGGGTAAATAGTGGTTGTTATCTTTCTGAAATGACATTTGCTGGATTAAGGGTTTTCCCATCAGTAGATAATTCACAAAGTGGATTTGCAATTGCATTCGCTCCAAACTCATTTATTACAACATCTCCATACATTCAGAACTGTTCGATGATATCGAATCAGGAGAACTCATTCTTAGAGAAGTATGAAGCAATTCCTGCTGGTGGTGGTGGATTGAACGTAGATGGAAATATAATTCATCCTGATTCACCTCTTGCTTCAATGGTATTGGATGCATATACTCAAATTGCACCTAATGGTGTTGGTTGTCAAGTTGTTGGTAGAGGATTCATTCAGTTGGTATCTTTCTTTACAAACTTCTCAGCATATTCGGTAAAAGTAATACAAGGTGGACAAGCAGTACTTCTAAACTCAAACACATCGTTTGGTGATTTTGGTATGTATGCTAGTGGTTCTAGATTTATTACTGGNAGTGGTGGTAACNTAGANGCATTNAATAGAGTAAGAGATGGTTATACAATTATNATNGATACNATTGAAGATGGNTTAANTGCAATACCTGAATTTGTTCCAAATACNAANGCNGGNATNAANGTAACNGATGAANTACAACAATTTAGTAGTAATAANTCATCTGANNNNGTNGCAGANCAAGCNAAATCNGAATATAGATTAGTTTCTAATATNGTATCNAGTGGTATTAANAANATNCCTTCNTTNTTAGCTAAATCAGCAACAAGAGGATATAACACAGGTTCAGTTTGGAACATATCTAAAGAAAGCCAAATCACAAGTTCAACATCAGCAACATCAACTGAATTAAATATAATTGATGATAGATTTGATAAGGTTAAAGAGGTATTATCTTTAGGAGCTAGAGCAACCGCTAGTTATACATTAGTTGATAACATAGATGGTTTAATAAAAGCTACTAACAATGTACCATATATAGGTTCAGATGCAACAACACAAACTGAAGTAGATACAATAAATAGAAACTTTAATAGTGTACTACAAATAGTAGAGTATGGTTTAACTAATGAGGATTTCCCATTGCCATTTCTTACATCATCAAATGCTGGAAATATAAAAGTAACGGAAACACCTCAATATAATACTGATATTTCATCAAGTGCAGAAGTTGCTAATAAAGTTTCTTCTTCATTTGCAACTGTTTTTAGAATATTAGAATTAGGTAGTGATTATGCACCAACTACTATACAAAGTTCTTCATTTGAAAATCCATCAATTGATTTCCAAAATGGATACGATACTTTAGTAGGTAACTTATCATTTATACAAAATGAAACAATTGCATACTTATCATCTTCTTGGAGTGAATCTGATTACAATGAAATAACTTGTAAAAGAGATATAGGACATATTGTTAATGGTGCTGCACATGATTTATTATATGGTGGTAACGAAAAATCTATTTTAAATGGAAAATTCTACTATCTATATCCATCAGAAGCAACAGCTTCACAAAAACAAGAAACATTAGATGCTATTAGATATGCTGGTGGACTTGCTGAAAGTTTAGTAGGTGATATTACTTATGTAGAACCATCTATCAATGTAGAAAATGGATATGACTTATTAGTAAATAATAAATCATTTATACAAAACGAAGTTATTTCATTTGTATCATCTTCTTGGAGAGGATTTGAATATGATGAGGTAAAATGTAAAAGAGATGTTGGACACGTTATTAACGCAGTTGCAACTGATTTAAGATATGGTGGTAATGAACGAAGTAGAATTGCTGGTGAGTTCTATTACTTATACCCATCAACTGCTACAACAACACAACTATTACCAACATTAGATGGTATAGAGTGGGCAAGAGATTTATCTAAAAAATTAGTTGTTAAAGAAACATTCGTAACAGCATCGGCAATCATACAATCAACATACGATTTAATTGTTGAAAATAGAAGTTTAATTCAAGAAGAAACTGTAAACTTTATTGATACTCAGTTTCCTAACTTAGTTTACCTAAGAGAAAAATGTAAAAGAGATACTGGATATATTGTAGATGCAGTTTCAACTGACTTATATTATGGTGGTAATCAAAAATCAGTTAGAGCTGGTTTATATTATAATGAAGTTCCTTCGAAAGTAAATGGAGACCAACTAAATGAAACTGTTGATGGTATATCTTACGCTAAATCATTTATTGATAAGGTAATAACAAATCAGATAGTTGAAGTACCAAGTGTTATAAATAATACTTACGCTAGAGTTAGAGCAGGAAATGTATTACAATTCGTATCATCTTCTGTTTCTGGTAGTGAAACTGAAAGAGCTAAAGTAAGTTCTTCATTTGGAATCGTTGAAGATATAATCAAACAAGGTGAAGATTCATTACTAGCAGCAATTGCTGGAAATACTCCAAACTTTAAATGGACTTTAGAAGAACCAAAATTAGTTAGTGGTGTTACATTAGTAGAATCATCAATAACTGCTAGTTCTGCCGAAGCTCAATCTATTTCATCATCATTTGAAATAGTAACAAAAATTATTGAAAGTGGTAGTTCTATAACTACTGATAAAACAATAGGTTCTGCTTCAAATGGATTACCAATATCACAAGTTGGTATTCCTAAAGATTCTTATGGTGATAATTTAATAACAACAACGATTGGAACTAAACTTCCAAATGATATTGTTGCAGTATCAAATGTAAATGATAATATTAAATTTAATAACACTACACAAATTACATCATCTATATCAGCATCAGTTAGTACGGCAAGTTCTATTTCAGAATCGTTCAGAACTGTAATCGATATCGTTGAATATGGTATTAGTGGAAGTAAAGAAATTTCAGGTTCATCTGATACATCAACTTACTTTGAAGTTGTATCCTTACCAAATGATTCAACTGCATTTTACATTAATGATGACCAATTAAAATATTTTGATGGTAGAGAAGGCTGGAGATTAGGTGGTGAAGATACTGGTTCTTTCTTAGGTTCTAAAAAAGACCCAACTTTAACATTGGTTAGAAATGAAATGTATAACTTCTCAATCAATGATTTAGGTTTTGAAGATGCTACAATTAACTCACCATTTTTAATCAAAACTAAACGAACTGCTGGTACTGTATATGATGTATATGAAAGTATTGGTTTAATAAACAATGGTATTACATTTGGTACACTTACATTTACTCCTTTAGCAGATACACCTGATACACTTTTCTATGTGAATCCAACAAACGTTTCAGCTAGTGGTGTAATAAATATTGTAGATAGTTTACCACTATCATCAGAACAAAAATACGTTTATGTT
>JGI20156J14371_10002112_pt1 | contig 16001 bp, 14 predicted proteins | sample COG_06_FD_14371 | JGI IMG/M metagenome (IMG submission 14371)
CACTTCAAATAACGCCGGAATGCTGCATCTTGAAATGGTGCCGAGTAAAAAAAACAACATTAAAGTCTTGTTGTTTTTTGATATTGGAGGAAGCATGGATGACCATATAAAATTGTGTTCAGAACTGTTTTCAGCTGCGAAATATGAATTNAAACACATGGAACATTATTACTTTCATAATTGCATTTACGAAAACCTATGGCAAAACAATATCAGAAGACACAACGAGCATATTTCTACCTATGATATCTTAAACAAATTCAATAAAGAATACAAAGTAATAATTGTAGGTGATGCCAGCATGTCTCCATATGAAATTGCTTCTCAATATGGCAGTGTCGAGCACTACAATGAAGAGTCAGGAGAAACNTGGATGCGNAGGTTTACAGAACAATTTAATAGTGTTGTTTGGCTGAACCCTATTCAAGAAAAGGAATGGAAATATACCCGTTCAATTGGCATGATGAAAATCATTGTAAAGGATCAAATGTACCCACTAACTTTGCAAGGAATAGGAAAGGCGATTCAGTCGCTATTAAATTAAGATATATNGCNNTTTTANCAGGCGAGTNAAAACTGAAACCTATCTTTACAGAAAGTCTAAACCGATGAAAATAACCAAAGAAATATTTAACAATGCAATGGATTTTGAAACGTACGACAAGCATGTTAAAGAATTATTTGCACAAGGAAAAACAACTGGCGATAATCAGTCTCCAAACTATATATATTTTACGAAACTCGGGATTCAAAGAGTAAAAAGAGGATTAAAAACAATAACCCTTATAAACAAGGCAATTGATACATTAAATAAGACTAAAGCTATAAATTGGTTAGTTATAAGTGAAGCTTGGTGCGGAGACGCTGTAAACATCATTCCAAGCATTGTTAAAATGGCCGAAGCCGAGAAAAAAATTTCTTTAAAAATAATACTTCGAGACCAAAACCCAGAAATTATGAATAGGTTTTTAACCAATGGTGCTAGAGCAATCCCTATTGTAATTTTCTTAGATGATAACTTCAATGAACTTGCAAATTGGGGTGCCAGACCAAAGCCCGCTCAGCAAATAGTTATCGCGCACAAAGAAAATCCTGTAAAAAGTTTGGATGAAGTTAAAGTTGACCTTCAAAAATGGTATATTCAGGATAAAGGTCAGACTGTACAGTTTGAATTTCGAGATATTTTAGAAAGTTTCAAATAAGACTTTTATTCTTGTGTTCATTCGTTATATTTGGAACATTCACTTTTGAACCGAACCAATAACTAAGAAACAATGACTTCTCCTCTTTTTAAAAAAAACATTCTCGCAGCAACTCTTTTTATTTTAATTACATTCTCTTTTCAGCCAATTAATGCTCAGAAAAAAAAGAAATCTAAAAAAGTTAAGACTGAAGCCTCTACAGAAAAGAAAGGTGATAAAAAATCAATAATTGATATCGCAAAAAAAAGTGTATTCTATGAAGGGCTTTTCGCAATTTATCAAGATAGTGTAACTGGCGATATTAAAATGGTTATTAAAGAAGACCAAATTGGAAAAGAATACATTTACTTTAGTCAGATTGCAGATGGCGTCGTTGAAGTTGGAGCATTTAGAGGAGTCATATAGAGGAGCAAAAGTTTTTAAAATCGAGAAGTATTTTGACAAAATTGAATTTATTTTTCAAAACACCTCTTCTTATTTTGATCCTGAAAATGAAGTTTCAAAATCAGCTGCAGCAAATATGAGCAGCGGTGTTTTAGCCAGCCTTAAAATTGAAAATGCCCATTCGGATAAAGGACTTTATTTAATTGATGCAAATAAGCTATTTTTAAACGAAACTTTTTCGCAAATCAAACCTGCAAAACGTCCTAAACAATCCCCTTATGCTTTTATTTAGGAAATTTAAATAAGGATAAAACTAAAATAAATAGAATAAGAAATTACCCCGCTAATACCGACTTAGCAATTGAATATGTTTATTCTAAATCAAATACATTAAATAACGGAACAAGGTCTGTTGCAGACGGAAGAAATGTTAGCATCAAAGTATATCATAGCTTAATTGAAATGCCTAATAATGATTATGAACCCTTAATAGATGACCCTAGAGTTGGCTTCTTTACGACACAAGTAACAGACATGACAACTATTACTTCTGCAAACTACCGGGATTTAGTACATCGTTGGAATTTAAAGAAAAAAGACACCAATGCATCTATTTCAGAGCCCGTTGAACCCATTGTTTGGTGGATGGAAAACACAACACCCAAAGAAATTAGGCCTATCATTAAAAAAGCAGGTGAGCAATGGAACCTTGCTTTTGAGGAAGCTGGATTTAAAAATGCTATTGTAATTAAGCAACAACCCGACGACGCAGATTGGGATGCTGGAGATATTCGCTATAATGTATTAAGATGGACCTCCTCTCCTAGACCTCCATTTGGAGGATACGGGCCAAGTTTCGTAAACCCCAGAACAGGAGAGATTTTAGGCGCGGACATTATGTTCGAATACAAATCATTAACCAATCAAATTCGTGTAGAAAAATTATTAGGTGATAATAGCATGGAGAATGATGAACTACCGATCGATTTAGCACATTGCAACCACACACTATGTTATGCCGGAGATATGGCTCAAATGGATAACGTATTTGCCACTTTTGCGCTAAAAACATTAGGAACTGAACAAATTGAAAAAAGCATAATTATTGAACAATTCTTATATTATTTAGTGCTGCATGAAATGGGACACACTTTAGGTTTCAACCACAACATGAAGTCGAGTCAATTGCACCCATTAGCGGATATTCACAATGCCGAAATAACTTCAAAAGTTGGATTAATTGGATCTGTTATGGACTACCCATCAATTAACTTTGCATTGGACAATACAAAACAAGGACAATATTGGACAACACGACCGGGGCCTTATGATATGTGGGCAATTAAATTTGCCTATCAAACAGGACGAACAGATAAAGAAACAATTGATTTAATGGCGCAATCTACCCAGCATGATTTACTATTTGGAAATGACGCAGACGATATGCGATCAGCCGGTAAAGCTATGGACCCAAGAGTAAATGTAGGAGACCTAACAAGCGATGCGATCCCCTATGCGGCTGAAAGATTTAAACTTACTCGCCTAGTAGGTGCCGGTTTATTGAAAAGCCTGAAAGAGGACGGAAAGTCTTATCATGACCATCGTATTTCTTACCATTCTTTGCTAAGAGAACAATCAAAGGCCGCTACAACGATTTCTAGATACATAGGTGGCGTTTATGTCGACAGAGCATTTATTGGTCAGGAAGGAGCTACAAAACCTTTTACTCCTGTTCCTCTAGAAAAACAAAAAGAAGCCATGACTGCCTTAGATGAATATGTATTTTCTCCTGATGCATTTACATTTCCAAATGATATTTACAATTATCTTCAATTACAACGAAGAGGTTTTGGCTTTTTCGGAGCAGGTGAAGATCCAAAAATTCATGAAACAGTGCTAGCAAATCAAAAAAGTATTCTAAACCATTTGTTGCATAAAAATACGCTCCAACGTATTGTCAATTCAGAATTATATGGGAATTCATACAAGTTAGCAGNTTTTATGTCTGACCTAAACAATAGTATTTTTAAAANTGATATCTCTGGTTCTGTAAATTCTTTCAGACAAAATTTACAAATAGAATATACCAAAATGTTAATTGAAATGGTAACTGACCCTAAAAGTAAAATGCATATTCACAATGTTCGGTCAAATGCTATTTACAATTTAAAATTAATAAATAAAATGGCGAATAACTCGGCTGGAGACATCTCAACAAAAGCACATAAAAGTCATTTGCTATTACTAATTGAAAATGCATTAAAAGAGGTAAAGTAACTTCGTCAAAATTAGATTATGAAGCTGAATAGAGTTGTTTTTTCATACTCCCTTAAAATTACCGACGAATCTTTCGATTTTGGTAATGATAGAAAATGTGAACAAACCGCGCGTATTACTTTCCGTGATAGTAATAAAAACATAATCGAAAAAAGAAAGTATGGGGTTATTGATATTGAAGCTCTATATGAGAGCATAAAAAAAGGTGATGATATCGATTTAACCCATTGTTTTATAGGTAACTTTTCTTCTAATGATTACCGGAATAAATTCAACCTTAAAAAGGATGCATTTGTTGACATTAATAACTTTTGTGCTAAAGACGCCTTTTTCGAATCCGATAAAACTGTTGATTTTTCCCGTTGCCACTTTAAAGGTGAAAAAGCGCATTTTGAAAGTGCGCATTTTGGTTCTGGAAATTTGAGTTTTTACAGAAGTATATTTGCTGATGTAGATGTAGATTTCTCTAACACTTCTTACAGTGAGGGAAATAACAGTTGGCAATATGTAGACTTTGGAAATGGAGAATTTACATTTGAAAACGCTTCTTTTATTAATGGAAATATTTCATTTATTAATGCCGATTTTAAAAAGGGAATTGCAAATTTTAAAAATGTAAATTTTGGAGATGGGAGTGTTACATTTCAATTTTCCAGATTCGGCGATGGGAACATCTTTTTTGATAAAGTAACTTTTAATGGTAAAAGTGTAGACTTCAGTAAAGTTGATTTCGGTAGTGGCAAGTTAGATTTCAGAAGAGCTGATTTTGGTGATGCTGATGTTTCATTTGAAGAAATGGAGCATGGTAATGAAAGAATTAATTTTAGAAGAGCAAAATTTGGCGCTGGCGCCATTTCTTTTAAAATGGCGCTTTTTGGCGATGCTGATGTAATTTTTGATGAAACAGAATTTGGTAGTGGAAACCTTTCTTTGTTAAAAGCTGAAGCCAGAAAAATTTCATTTAAAAACTGCCGATTTTCTAACTACGCAGACATGCGGGTAGAAAAATGCAAAGTACTCGACTTATCCAATACAATAATTCGAGACATTATCGATTTAAAACCAGGTGTTTCCAAAGTTGACATTGACACTCTATATATCTATGGCGTTAAGAACTTGGGTAAAATATTTGTGTCATGGAGGTTCAATAACATACCTCAACTAATTGGTCAACAAACCAAAACTACACCTCTTCAAAAAGCAGATCAATATCGAATTCTAAAAGAAGACTTTCACGATTCTGGGCAATACAACGATGAAGATAAAGCATATGTAGAATTTAAACGTTATGAACTCAAATACAAAACAATAGAGAAAATCAAGAAGAATAAATGGAGTGCAATTTGGGCATATCCATCTGCCTTTGCACAAAAACTTGTTTTTGATTATATGGGACTTTATGCTACAAGCCCATTCAGAGTTTTATTGAGTATCTACATGGTTTATGGGCTTTATAGCTTACTTTACGTACTCTTTGAATTAACAGGACATGGACAAATTAGTTGTATCACTGAAAACATGTCTGCATGGGAAAAAATAATTGACTCCTTTTACTTTAGTGCGGTTACGTTTTTAACTATTGGATATGGAGAATGCACTCCGGAAGGGTTTTTCAAAATAATAGCCCCATTAGAAGGATGGATAGGTGTATTTATGATGAGCTATTTTACGGTCGCATTTGTTAGAAAAATTTTAAGATAGACTCCTATTTTTTTATTTTCTTCGCTAAAAATGACAAAACTAAAACACTTTCAAAAGAATTAAGTAGCCCAAAGCTTTGACAATTGGCCAATTTGGCTATCTTTACGCTTCGAATTTTGAAAATACAAAACCTTTTAAATATGAGTGAGACAGCAAAATTAATACTTGGCGGAGAAGAGTTTGAATTCCCTATTGTAGAGGGTTCAGAAAATGAAAAAGGAATTGACATTGCCAAGCTTCGGGGAACAACTGGATACATCACAATTGATCCAGGGTTTAAAAACACAGGTTCGTGTAACAGTGCAATCACATATTTAGATGGTGAGAAGGGGATATTGAGATATAGAGGCCACTCAATTGAGAGCCTTGCTGAAAATGCTACTTTCTTAGAATCTTCGTATTTAGTAGTTTTTGGAAACCTCCCGTCAAAAAGTGAATTAACAAAATTTGAGAATGACATTCGTTCCCACACAATGATTGATGAGGAAATGAAAAACATCATTGATGGATTTCCTAAATCAGCTCACCCAATGGGAGTATTATCTTCACTTACAAGTGCGCTTACAGCATTCAACCCAAAATCATTAGACATTAATTCTGAAACTCAGATGTACAATGCTGTTTGTAAAATGCTCGGTAAATTTTTGGTTCTGGCATCATGGGTTTACAAAAAACATGTTGGACATCCTTTAAACTATTATGATAACTCTAAAGGGTATGTAGAAAACCTATTGAGATTAATGTTTGAAATTCCTACGGAAAAATACAACATCGATCAAAACATAGTTAATGCATTGGATAAGTTATTAATCCTGCACGTAGATCACGAACAAAACTGTTCTACTTCTACAGTAAGAATAGTTGGTTCCTCGCATGCTGGTTTATTTGCTTCTATTTCTGCGGGTGTTTCTGCTCTATGGGGACCTCTTCATGGTGGGGCTAACCAAGCAGTAATTGAAATGTTAGAAGCTATTAAAGCTGATGGTGGTGATGTCGATAAATTTATTCTAAAAGCGAAAGATAAAAATGATTCATTCCGTTTGATGGGATTCGGACATAGAGTTTACAAAAACTTTGATCCGAGAGCTAAAATTATTAAAAAAGCAGCTGATGATGTTTTAGGAACTTTAGGAATTGAAGATCCGATTTTAGATATCGCTAAGAAATTAGAAAAAGTTGCTTTAGAAGATGAATATTTTAAATCAAGAAACTTATATCCAAACGTAGATTTCTACTCTGGAATTATATACAGAGCGCTAGGAGTGCCAACAGATATGTTTACTGTGATGTTTGCTATTGGTCGTTTGCCAGGGTGGATTGCTCAATGGAAAGAAATGAGACTAAACGGAGAGCCTATTGGAAGACCTAGACAGATTTATACGGGTGATACAGATAGACCATTTGTTGAATTAGATAAACGATAATTATTTAATCCTTTATACTAAAAAAGCCACTGTTTAATAACCAGTGGCTTTTTTATTAACTCATTATCAGTTACTTTCCTATGCTTTCCTTTAAAACTCCTGCGTCAATTTCTCCATGAGAAGCATGATACAAAACCTCTCCTTGATCTAATACTATTAGTTGAGGAGACTGATGCTCTATATTAAAAATTGAAGCTATTTTATTCGAAACATCACGATACTGTATTAAGTCTAAATAATATATTTCTATATCATTACCATTAATATCCCAAGCTCTTTCTAAGCGTGACTTAACCATTGAGCTCAAAGAACACCTAGTACTGTGTTTAAATATTGCTATTGGCTTATGCCTAGAAAGCGCTATAAATTCTGTTAATTGAGCCTCTGATTCAAGTTTTTTCCAATCAACGCTCTCCCCTTTATCCTTTTTAAATAGTCCCATCATATTGCAAATGTAGGGATGTTACTTGAAAGCCAAAGGAACTATTGTAACTAAAGATCAAAATGATGGACATCCGATTATTCCAAATCTATTAATTGTAAGTCGCGTTTTACCTAGATTCATATTTATCAGTATTCCTAAAAGATACGAAAAAATAATTTCCATAAAAAAAGGCCATCCTATAATTTAGAATGACCTTTTATAAAATATGTAATACTATTTAATCCGAAAATTTATCGATCACTTCTTTCGTCACACCAGTATTTGAAAATCCTCCATCATGAAAGAGATTTTGCATCGTAACGTAACGTGTCAAGTCAGAAAACATAGCAATACAATAATTAGCGCAATCCAAAGCAGTTGCATTCCCAAGTGGAGACATTGCCTCTGAATAGTTAATGAACTCATTAAACCCCTTTACTCCGCTTCCTGCAGTAGTCATGGTAGGTGACTGAGATATAGTGTTTATACGCACTTTGTTATCAACACCATAATGATAACCAAAACTTCTAGCAATAGACTCTAAATACGACTTATTATCAGCCATATCATTATAATCAGGAAATACTCTTTGCGCAGCAATATAAGTTAATGCTACAATAGACCCCCAATCATTTACTGCATCTAATTTTTTAGAAACTTGAAGAACCTTATGAAATGACAATGCCGAAACATCTAACCCTTTCATCGTCCAATCATATTTCTCATCCGTGTAATGCCTTCCTTTCCTAACATTAACAGACATACCAATGGAGTGAAGTATAAAATCAATTTTACCCCCCAATATTTCCACTGCCTGAGAAATCAAATTCTCTAAATCTTCAACACTTGTAGCATCTGCTGGAATTATTTGACTTCCAGTAGTTTCCGCTAATTTATTTATTTCTCCCATTCGCATTGCTATAGGAGCATTTGTTAATACAAATGTTGCTCCTTGTTCATGGGCTTGTTCAGCAACTTTCCAAGCAATTGATTGCTCATTTAAAGCTCCAAAAATAATACCTCTTTTTCCTTTTAATAAATTGTTTGACATGGTTTAACCAATTAAAGTTTCACGTAATTTCTTTGCAAATATAAAAATTAACCGATTGTATCATTTTTAATTTTTTATATTATGCATTGAAAAAACAATTTTTAGTCGTTTATTTAAAACTTAAAGGAGTTCAAAAGCCAGTGAGGAAAGAGTATTTAAAGATATTAGGACTAAATGAGCATGCTAATGATGAGCAAATAAAAAAAGCTTGGAAAAAAAAGGTGTTACAATTTCACCCTGATAAAAACCCAAACGACAATGCTCAAATAGAATTCATCAAAGTATGCGACGCATATCAAAAGTTATCTGATCGAACATTTGAAAAAATTGAAGAATCTATTCAACCAGAAGCTAATAAGTTTTACAAAAAATACAACCAAAACCTAACCCCTGAAGATGTAGAAAAAAGGAGGCAAAAGGCCCGAGAACATTCTAAATACAAAGAAATGTATGAAGAATACATTCTTTCAATTTCCTACAATGGGTTAAGAAAATCATTCCTTTATAAATTTTCGAATATTGTGGCAATTTGCAGTCTTATAATTGGATCTATATTATTCCTGGATTATGCAGTTTTAGAGCCCAAGATTGAAACGGCTGTTACATTGAACTATTATTACGATGTTGACAATATAGTTTATTCAGTATATGACTTAAATTATCAAATTCCGACTGAGAAAAGAGAATACGAAATATCTGCAGCTTTTTCTTGTGAAAACTATAAAAGCCTTAGTTACAATAGTTTTATAAAGGTTTACAAGTCGAGAATATTAAATGAAAACATTTCTTTTTCCCGTGAAAAGGATACTTTCGAAACATCCATGATAAACCGATTTTCGATATACATTGCTTTTTGGATATTTATTGTTTTATTCTTTCTTCCGATTCTAAATTTTGCAATAAGAGGGCCCAATACACTTTATTTAGTGATTGTGCACATAAATGCTTATTTACCTATTTTTGTTTTTATTGCACTATTAATAGCCTTATTCTAATTTTATACTCTATGAAATTTAGTATTATTATCTCATCAATAATAGCATTATTTTTCTTTTCATGTTCTTCAGAAAAGGAAGGTAATCATTCTGGCCCGCTCATTTCCAAAGTAGACATTCAAGAGGATTCTATTGAAATTATTAACTCCTATATTATCTCAGATTCAACTGTTCCCGAGCCACCAAAGAACTTAATTAACAATTCCAATGTTTTGGAGAAACTAACAGAATATGGACTCAAAAATCAGGAAACCAAAGTAAAGATCACTACTAAGTTTGGAAATATTAAAATCCGCCTTTTTAAAGACACTCCTTTACATAGAGCTAATTTCATAATGCTTACGAAAAGAAATTATTTCGACTCCACCCTATTCTATAGAGTAATCCAGAACTTTGTAGTTCAAGGNGGAAACTCGGACAGAGACAATGTAGCCGTAAAAATGGCTAGAATTGGACAGTACAGAGTACCTGATGAAATCCATTCACACCACATACATAAAAGAGGAGTAATAGCAATGGCCGTCCATGAGCAATACGATATTCCCGAAAGTGAGAAAGACAAAAGATCAAGCCCTTACAATTTTTATATTGTTCAACAAAAACCCCTATCAGAAAACTATATGGACAAACTAGAAAAACGCTATAAATTTACCATTCCTGCTAAAAACAGAAAAACTTACAATAAATATGGTGGTGTGCCGCATCTCGATGGCGATTTCACAGTTTTTGGAGAAGTTTATTCGGGAATGAGTGTCGTCGATAAAATTGCAAATCAAAGCACAGATGCTTACGACAGACCTATTGAGGACTTATTCATTACTGTAGATGTTATTGAATAATTTTTAATAAAAACTCAACTATTGTTGATAGTTAAGTTTTGAAAATTCCGAACACTCTTCTATTTTTAAACTTTTATTAATTACTTAATATTTTAAATGCTACAATCCTTAATCAAAGCCCTTAATAGCTCTAACAACATTACCCTTCCTAATTTGGGTGGAATCATTAAAATGGGATCTTCTTTCATGTTTAATGAATTCCTAAAATTTAATGACGGAAAATTTTCTAAGTTCTTACAAGAAACTGATGGACTTAGCAAAGAAGAGGCAAATATTAAAATTGATAATTTCATTAAAGAAATAAAGACTGCTCTCTCGGAAACAGGAAGTTTTTCTTTAAATGAAATTGGCACGCTAAACCTAATAGATGGTAAGATAAAACTAGAACTACTGCCTTCCAGCACTAAAGAAAAAGAACAAGATAAACCAGCACCCAAGAAAAAAGAAACTAAAAAAATAGCTAATAATTTGTCTATCGACTTTACCATAAAAGAAGCGCAGCAAAAAATCAAAGCATTTAAGGATAAACAAGAAATTATTTTTTTTACCAGAGGTGATAATCGAAAATCAATTATTGAAACGTTAAACCAAAAATTAAAGTCACTCAATAATATTGATAATGCCGAATTAGATATCCTAGAAGCTTCTCAAATAAAACCAGATAAAAATAAAGATATCAAACACACTCCTATTAAAGAGGGTTCAGAAAAAGAAGTTAAAGAACAGGTGGCTAAAGAAAGTGATATATTAAAAATAGTTATTGAAAAAGAAATTGCAGACAATACAACTCCAGAGAAAGAAGAGGTAATCGCACCAACTCAAAAAAAGGAAATATCAACAGAGATTACAACTCTTTCAATAAAAAAGGAAGACATTGAAAATACAGAGACGAAAGAAGAGGAGGATTTGGTTGCGCTTACTGAAGGAGCAACCAAAATAGAAAAGGAAACTAAACGGAGGAAAAGAAATAGAATTATTTTTTGGTTTGCTCTAATTTGCATTCTCAGCGGAGGCAGTATAATAGGGTACTTAAAACAGGAAGTTATTGTTGATTGGTTTGAAAGCTCCGAGCAACTTGCTCATAACCCATCTTCCAATACATTAGTAGGTTCTGAATTAGACGAGCACAAAGAGAAAGAAAAAATCGAAGAAGAACTTGTAGAACAAATTACTAAAGAGGAAAAAAAAGTAGAACAAATTATTAAACCGGAAATAATTCCTGAAGAAATTGAAAATTTAGAGGGAGACAATCAAACTTTGGACAGTCGAGAAGAGGAAGAAGTTTTAGTCGAAGAAACGATAATTGAATCTGTAGAGGTAACCCAAATAGAAAATCCAAGAAAAGCAAATTACTATGCTGTTGTAGGCTCATTTTCTAAAGAGAAAAATGCAAAAAACTTGATGAAATCACTTAAAGAGGAAGGATACAATGATGCAATTATTTTCCAAAATGGAAATTTAAAAAGTGTTTCACTAGGTATATTTTCAACTATAAACGAATCAAAAAAGGCACTAAAACAAAGTGGTAGAAGTGGATGGGTAAAAAACCCAAATAAAATATAAATTGGAATGATTTATGAATAACGCTATATTTGTACCACTAGATAACTTATTATGAAAAAGAAATTAATCCTTTTTGGAATTATAGCAGCTACCATAAATTTGAATGCAGCTGCAATCAACAATTCAATAGAAGAGAACATTAACCAAACCGTAAACGTTTCGAACGTAAAATTCTCTGTTAATGTTACCTATTCTGGAAACCCTCTTTCCGGAGCTTCGGTAAATATTATGCAAGAAGGTAAAAGTATTGGATCATCTACTACCAACATAAAAGGCACAGCAGCTCTTAACATAGCTAATTATAATGGCAAACTAGTATCTATCACAACATCTTTAGCTGGATATCAAAGTAACACAATTGAAGGTACTGCATTAAGTAATGGTAAATCTGTTAACATTAGCCTAATAAAAGGAACAGGTTCTACAACTACTATTATAGAGAGTAAAGTTGAATCGATTTATTCTAAATCTGAAGACAAAGTAAATAAAATTGAGAAAAAGGCGGAACATCATGTCTCAGACACTGAAAAAGCACATGAGGGAGCAGAAAAGTACAATGAGGATGCTAAAAAAACGGAAGATGCTGTTATTTCTGCAAATGACAAAACAGAAGCGATAAGAAAGAAGACAGAAGAAGCTAGAAAGATAGCCAACGAAGAAAGAGCAAATGCAGATAACACGCGCGCGGAAGCTTCCAAGTTAAGTACAGGTGTGGAGAAGGAAATTTCAAATACATCTGACGACAGAGCAAAAAGCGCTCAAGAAAGAGCGAGATTAGCAAAAGAAAGAGAAGAAAACTTAACGAAACTAGAAGAAGAACAAGCGAGATTAGAAGCTGAAGAGGCAGCAAAAAAAGCTGAAAAAGATGCTAAGAAAGAAGTTAATCAGGCAGAAAAAGAAGCTAAAAAAGAAACCGAAAAAATAGAAGAAGAAGCGAAAGAAAAAGAAGAAGCAGCAAAAAAGGAACAGAAAGACGCGGAAAAGGAAGAAAAGGAAGCGAAGGAAAAAGCAAAGAAGCAAGAAGAAGCTAAAAAAGAAGCAGAAAAAAACCAAAAAGAAGCAGAGAAAGAACAAAAAGAGGCAGAAAAGGAACAAAAAGAAGCGGAAAAGGAAGCGAAAGCAGCTGAAAAAGCAAAAGCAGTAGAAGCAAAATACCAAGCTGAACTTGAAAAATTAGGACCTAGTCAATCCAAGGTGGACAAAAAAAGAAGTAAAATAGATGGTAGTCAGAAAAAATTAGATAAAAAAATAAAGAAAGGAAAGATGGATTCTGAAAAAGCAAAAGCAGAGCAGGCTAAAATAGATGACAAACATTCCAAACTAGACAAAAGTCAATCTAAAATTGATGAAAAAATTAAAAAAATTAAGAAAAAATTTAAAAAATAATAAGTACTCAACTATTGAAAAGCTGATTCTAATGAATCGGCTTTTTTTATTTTATATTGATTCCAACTGGACAATGGTCACTACCAAATACATCATTTAAGATAAAGGCATCCTCTACTCTATTCATTAAACCATCACTTACTAAAAAATAGTCGAGTCGCCAACCAACATTCTTTGCCCTGGCATTCATTCGGTAACTCCACCAAGAGTACTTTATTTCAGTTGGGTAAAAATGTCTAAAACTATCGGTAAAACCTCCTTTGATAAAATCATCCATTCCTCCTATTTCTTGCTCAGTATATCCAGCAGTTTTATTAAAATTTGCTTTATCATTTTTCAAATCAATTGGCTGATGAGCCACATTCATGTCACCACAAATAATAACGGGTTTAGTTTTTTCAAGTTCTTGCATGTGCGACAATAAAGCTGCGTCCCAGATTTTTCTGTAGGGTAATCGCGATAATCCACTTTTACTATTAGGAACATAAGTAGTAATCAAATAGTAATCTTTAAACTCAGCAGTTAGAACCCTACCCTCATCATCATGCTCTTCAACACCTAATCCGTTTGTAACAGAAATTGGATTTTCTTTCGTTAAAATAGCCGTTCCACTGTATCCCTTTTTTATAGCACTAAAAGAATAAATATGATACCCTTCCAAACCTTTTAAAGCCTCAAGAACTTGATCATCCTGGGCTTTTGTTTCCTGAAAGCAATACACATCTGCATTTAAACCATGTAAAATATCAATCAATCCTTTTTTTGCGACGGCTCGAATGCCATTTAAATTCCACGAAATTAGTTTTTGTGCCATAAATCAAAATTATTTAATCAAAAGTACTTTTAAAAAATGTTACTCTGAATATCATTTTTAAATTTGTTGAAAATTTGAATAATGGCAATAATTGATAAATACAATTTTTCGGGTAAACGAGCTTTAATACGGGTAGATTTTAATGTCCCTATGGATAAAACTACTTTAACAATAACTGACAATACGAGAATTAAGGCAGCAATTCCAACGATTAAAAAAGTTCTTGATGCAGGGGGGAGTGTTGTACTGATGTCACATATGGGGAGACCAAAATCAGGACCGAAACCGAAGTATTCATTAGAAAATATAGTTTCCGAGATTGAAAAAGAATTAGGTCAAGAAGTTATTTTTACTGGAGATTGCATTGGAAGCAAAGCTTTTGAAATTACCTCAAAATTAAAGCCAGGAAAAGTTGTATTGTTAGAAAATCTTCGTTTTTATCCGCATGAAAAAGCAGGAGATAAATCCTTTGCCGAAAAATTGGCTAAACATGGAGATCTTTATATTAACGATGCCTTCGGAACAGCCCATAGAGCCCATGCTTCCACTACTGTAGTTGCTGAATGTTTTCCGAATGACAAAATGTTCGGCTATTTAATCGAAAGAGAAATTGTAAGTGTAGACAAAGTACTAAACAGTTCTGAAAAGCCACTGACAGCAATCGTTGGAGGAGCTAAAGTCTCTTCTAAAATAACCATCATTAATAAATTGATCGATAAAGTAGATAATTTAATTATTGGCGGTGGAATGGCTTATACCTTTGCAAAAGCAAATGGTGGAACAGTAGGAAACTCTTTGGTAGAAGATGATTTTTTAGAAATGGCTAAAGATATCATGTCAAATGCTCAAGCGAAAGGAGTTACTATTTTAATTCCGATAGATACGGTTATTGCTGATTCTTTTTCAAATGATGCGAATAGAAAATCTTGCCCCACAGATTCTATACCTGATGGATGGATGGGACTAGATATTGCTGAAGAGTCCATAACCAAATTTAAACGAGCTGTAGTAGATTCAAAACTCATACTCTGGAATGGACCTATGGGAGTTTTTGAAATGGATAACTTTCAGAAAGGGACAAAGGAAATAGCACTCGCTGTGGCAGAAGCAACACAAAATGGAGCGTTCTCTCTAATTGGTGGAGGAGACAGTGTGGCAGCTGTGAATAAATTTGACTTAGCCGATAAAGTTAGCCATGTTAGTACTGGAGGTGGGGCAATGCTAGAATACCTTGAAGGAAAAGTACTACCAGGTATAGCTGCTATTTTAGATTAAATAACAACACAGTCACAAGAGCTAAGTTAACAATTAGTAAAGTTCAAATCCTAGCTTTCCTTGAGGCACCTTTCTTACCTCTTATGGAAATTTTTTCTATTGTTAATGAGAATGAATTACTTTCGGAGTCACGAAAAACCAACCCAATGAAAAAAATTAAACTTGTATTACTACTTATTGGAATTGTTTCCTTTAACGCTAATCTAGCAATAGATAAAAAAGGTAAAAAGGACAAAAAAGAGACAAAGTATAAATCTTCAACATTTAATGGGTTGAAATTTAGAAATATAGGACCTGCATTAACTTCGGGAAGAATTGCAGACATTGCTGTAAACCCAAATAACACATCCGAATATTACATAGCAGTAGCCTCTGGAGGGGTTTGGAAAACTGTTAATTCTGGAACAACTTATGAGCCCATTTTTGACAATGAAGGCTCCTACTCTATTGGTTGCGTAACAATTGACCCAAATAATAAAAACGTAATATGGGTTGGAACAGGAGAAAACAATAACCAAAGAAGTGTTGCCTATGGTGATGGTGTTTACAAATCTGAAGATGGTGGAAGCTCATGGAAAAATGTTGGATTAAAAACATCTGAGCATATTGGAAAAATTATTGTAGACCCCAATAACTCTAATACCGTTTATGTAGCGGCAATGGGGC
>JGI20156J14371_10002118_pt1 | contig 15983 bp, 7 predicted proteins | sample COG_06_FD_14371 | JGI IMG/M metagenome (IMG submission 14371)
GGAAACGTCACCGCCGATGCGTTTGGACACCCTTTTCGCTTAGATAATCTCCAATTGTACATGGCCCCGGTCGAATTTCGCTCGGAAGACGGTGAGTGGGTGAGCAGCGACGACGTATTCCTCATCGATTACGGCGAGCATGGCAAAAACTTGGTTCTGCCTTTGCCCGCCGGAGCATACAGCGCCGTTCGGTTTGGTTTGGGAATCCCCCCCGAAATCAACACCGACATTGATCCCGCATCTTACCCCAATGACCATCCGCTTAGTGTTTTGGGTTCCGCTGGTATGTTTTGGACGTGGTCATCCGGATACATCTTTGTGAAGTACGAAGGCAAGTTTGCCTTAGAGAGCGGTCAGCAATTGATTGAACCCTTCTCCTATCATTGCGGCACGGATGCAAGCTACCGCATGGTCACTCTTGAACTGGATAACCTGCTCAATATCCAAAGCCATGAAGTAACAGCGGCAAGTCTGAAGCTGGATGCGGCAATGGCGTTGATGAGCGAAAATGACAGCATCAATGTCGAATTCGATCCCGTCACGCACAATGCAGGAGGGGATAGCCTGGGTGGGCGCATGATGGATTTTCTGGTCAATGCATGGTCGATCGAAATTCTCTAATGGTACGTTCGCGCTTCCCATTCGTTTTGGCTGCGCTTGCGGTGATGGTCACCACAGGGTGCGACCGGTGCGCGGAATCCGGTTGTGATACGCCCGATTGCAATCCAGCAGCGACACCTTACGAGCTGGAGATTCCNCCATTTTTCCCTCCAATGGACATTCCACAAGACAATCCGCTCACCGTGGAAGGAATTGAACTGGGACGACTGCTTTTTTGGGAGAAAGACCTCTCTGCAGATGGATCCATGAGCTGCGGNTCCTGCCATCTCCCCGAGGCNGGTTTTGCCGATCCCAATCCGTATAGCACGGGGATTACAGGATCTCAAGGTGTGCGCAACGCCATGGCGCTTATCAACATCGGCTGGGCTCCTTCGTACTTCTGGGACGGACGAGCGCTGACGCTGGAAGAGCAAATTCTGGAACCCGTTTCACATCCCGATGAAATGGCCCTGCCGTGGGCGGATGCAGTCGATCGCTTGCAAGCAACAGAAAGCGAGGTCAATGCAGCCATTAACTACCCCGATTTATTTGAAGTCGCCTTCACCGACCGAATCATCAGCCCAGAACTCGTTACAAAGGCCATCGCCCAATTCCTGCGTACCATGGTTTCCGCTGATTCGAAATTTGACCAATGGCGAAGAGGTGAATTGAGCCTGACCGACGACGAATTTGCAGGGTACGAAATGTTCCTTCGCGAAGGGGGAGATCCCGAAACCACGCCCGGAGGCCAATTTGGTGGTGATTGCTTCCATTGCCATGGAGAGGCCGGATTGCAATTCAGTGACTACTTATTTCGAAACAATGGACTCGACAGCACCTTCGTTTCCGATGCGGGACATGCCAGTGTCTCGGGCAATCCCCTGGATTCTGGGCGATTCAAAACTCCAACACTTCGAAATGTAGCATTAACCGCGCCCTATATGCACGATGGGCGGTTCAGCACTTTAGAGGACGTCATTGATCACTACAATTCAGGGGGGGTACCCTCCACGACGGTGGATCCTTCATGAAGTACACGACCGGAGGGTTGGCATTGAACTCCATGCAAAAGAATCAACTGCTGGCTTTCCTTCACACGTTGACCGACACGGCCTTTGTTTCAAATCCTGAATTCCTGGATCCCCATTGAAGGCGAATCTCACTCGGAAGTTGCTTGCATCCGCCCAGAGTCGCAAGGAGATTCGGCGGCTTTTCGCAGGTTGGAAAAAGCAACGCCCAAAAGATTTGGATACGCGATTTCATGCAGCGCACGAGGAGGCGTTTGAACAAATCGATTGCCTAGATTGCGCCAACTGCTGTAAAACGACAAGTCCCATTTTCAAAGAGCGTGACATCGTTCGTCTTGCAAAACACCTCAAGTTGCGGGTGTCCGATTTTTCCAAAAAGTATCTGCAGCGCGATGCGGATGGTGATTGGGTTCTGCAATCAGCGCCTTGTCCTTTTTTGGATGGCGAATCCAATCGGTGTTCCGTTTACTCAGAACGACCTCAAGCGTGCCGCGAATTCCCGCATACCAACCGCAAAAACATGCATGCGATTTTGGACATTACTGAACAAAACGCCCATTTGTGCCCTGCAGTTGCCACAATGGTCGCGTCCATACTCCAGGAGGTAACCGACTGATAAATAAGTCTTCAATAACTGCAACCTAAGCGAGTAAATGCCGTAAAAGTCGGGTATGATCCGCTTATTTATCATAACAACTGCTTTGGTTTTGGGCATGATAATGCCTCAATCCTCCTGGTCACAATGCGCTCAAGTGCTTGATGGCGAGGGATTTGCAACAACAACACCGGTTTGGAACAGCTGCAACGACGGTTCCCAAACGCTGAGTATTCAATCGTCCACTTCCTGGACAAACTTGCTCATCGATTGGGGAGACGGAAGCCCCATTGAGGGCTTCGGCGAGTACAATTCCACGGATACTCCTGTGGAACACAGCTATACCAGCGGCGAATCTGTGTACACCGTTACACTCAGTGAAGCCGATGGCTCATGCTCATTGGAAGGTCAATTTTATGCCTCTGCGCCGGCGAGTGATTTTTGGAGCAGTTCAGAAAGTGTTTGCGAGGGGACATCCGTTCAGTTCCACCAGGAGACCACCGGTGTGAATTACCAGTGGAATTTCGGAGTTAATTCGAATTTCCTAAACACCTCCACAGGGCACGTGAGTTTTACCTTTCAAAACCCCGGAACTTATGAGGTGCAGAGCGTCATCGCTTACCCCGGAACAAACGGTGCATGTACAGACACTTCGAGCATTGAGATTACCGTTCTGCCGAAGCCCGAGATCGACATGACCCTCTCCGCTACACAAGGATGCGGGAACCTAACGGTTTCTGGCAACGTGGCAGCGGCTAACTCCTATCTCTACGTATGGTCTTTCCTCCCAAGTCCTTCATTCCAATCAGGTATGAACTTGGATCCGATTACTTTCGATACAGCAGGAAACCACCCCATCTCAGTGGCTGTAACAGGCGTGAATGGGTGTCAATCCACGGCTCAGCAAATTGTGACGGTTCACCATCAGCCTGTCGCGGATTTTACATTCGACAATGCGTGCTTTGGAGAAACCACTTCGTTCTTGGACGCCTCCACTGCACATTCTAGCACGGACATTACCGGATGGTACTGGCAGTTTGGCGATGGCGGTATTAGCTACGAGTCCAATCCCGAGCACGACTATGCCTTTACTGGCGATTACAATGTGAGTTTGACTGTGACTACACCGCAGTGTTCTGCTTCAACGTCTGAGTTTGTGACAGTCAACCCCCTGCCTACGGTTTCGGCCATGGCAGATGTGGTGAGCGGCTGTTCTCCGTTGGATGTAGAATTTTCAGCAGAAGGATCTTTGGCTGCATCCTTTGATTGGACCATTGACGGAACGAACGTGAGCGGACAAACCGTGAACGCAGCGATTGAAACAGCCATCGGACAATCCGATGCACATTCCGTATCCGTTGAAGTGACATCCGCAGCCGGATGTGTCGCAACGGATGAAATCCTCATCACTGCATATGCCTCAGCTGAAGCTCAAATCAGCCCAGCTGCCAATGCCGGTTGTGCACCTTATGGGGTGAGCATTGAAAACGAATCTCAAGGCGCCATTGCTTACGAATGGTTTGCGGATGGATCGTTTATTACGACTAACTCAGCTTGGGATGGTATTCTGGAAAATACCTCCAATACCATCCAGAGCCAGACAATCGAACTGGTCGCTCATACCGTTCAAGGATGCAATGACACGACTTCGACGACCATTCAAGTATACCCAGAAGCCGACTTTACGTTTGACTTACCCAACGACACGGCCTGCTCCCCATTGGAATTAACCATGCCGATCATGGAGGGCGTGAACTCCTTCACATGGAATTTTGGAGGTGGAAACACCAGCGCCGAACAAGCACCTACCCTTCTTTTGGAAAACACCAATGGCGGGTTGATGGGAACGTCCATCACCTTCACCGGTATCTCTGTGTTTGGGTGCCTGGATTCGCATACGGAAACCGTCTATGTTCGTCCCCAACCCATCGCAGAGTTTTCTTCCGACATCACGAGTGGTTGCGAGCCCATGGTGGCCAACCTCGAAAACATCAGCAGTGATGCCGATTCCTATGTTTGGAACTTTGGTGATGGTATCACCGATGACGGATCTTCCGCTTCTCACGCGTTCAGCACCAGCGGTGCCGACATTGAAACATTTGACATTACGCTAACGGCGATAGACGACTTGGGGTGCACAGACTCCGACACCTTGACTGTTACCGTTTATCCGGCAGCGGACTTAACCCTTGAATTGGGCGTGGAGAGCGCGTGCTCTCCATTGCAATTGACAATGCCTGAATTTCCTGGGATTCAAAACTTCACGTGGGACTTTGGCGACGGAACGACTTCAAACGAAACCAACCCCGTTCATGAATGGAACAACGATTCTGATGTATCCAACATGTTCATTGTCAGCGTTTCGGCTGAAACGGAATTCGGATGCGGTGGTTTTGCAGTTGATTTGGTCCATGTCAATCCACAGCCGATAGCTTCATTCACGGCAAGCACTGTGAGCGGCTGTGAGCCTTTGGAAGCGGATTTTTTGAGCACGAGTACATCGGCGACGGAACTGACCTGGATGTTTGAAGATGGCACGACCTCATCAGGAGAAGCCGTAGCACATGTATTCGAAACCCTGGGAGTCGACGCCACTGAAATCGTGACATTGATCGCGACACATGAATTGGGATGCACAGACACCTTCACGGAGAACGTTGAGGTCTTTGCCGCTGCGGAGTACACTTTGGAACTGACCGCTGACTCCGTTTGCTCTCCTTTAACGTTGGTGATGCCTTCGATTGATGGAGCCCAAAACATGGTTTGGAACTTCGGAGATGGAACGACCTCTACCGAAACCACTCCATCCCACACGTGGAACAACTCCACTGGGGAATTGATGAGTGCGACTGTTTCGTTGGAAGCAGAGACCGCCATGGGCTGCGCCGGCACATCGCAAGCGACCGTCCACATTAAGCCTCAACCAATCGCTGACTTCACGGTCAATTTCGATGAAGGCTGCGAACCCTTGGTGAGTACATTCACCAACCTCAGCGCATTGGCTGACACATACGACTGGGACTTTGGTGATGGTACAACGGATCACACCTTGAACCCCACCCATGCATTCCAGACGAACGGAACCACATCTGCATTCGAGGTCACCCTGACTGCGCACGACAATTTGGGATGCGCTGATACGGCGACGAAGGAAGTCAATGTGTTCCCTGCCGCTGCATTTACTTTGGCCTTGGCTACTGACACTGTTTGTTCTCCTTTGGAGCTTTCAATGCCCACCATTCCTGGGGCTCAAAACATCCTTTGGAACTTTGGAGACGGATCTACTGGCGTCGGTCAAAATGCGAGTCACGTTTGGACCAACACCGGCGATGAATTAATGACTGCGACAGTTTCCTTTGAAGCAGTCACATCAAACGGTTGCATCGGCTCAGCATCCACCACGGTGCACATCAAACCACAACCTGTGGCGGACTTTACGGTGGATATTGCCGAGGGATGCGCTCCGCTGTCTGTTCAATTCAACAACACCAGCACCCAATCAGATTCCTTTGCATGGAATTTCGGAAATGGTGCTACTTCAGGTCAGGTCAATCCAAACCAAGCATTCACTGCACTGGATGCTACGGAGGTCTTTGAAATTACATTGACTGCGACCCATGCACTGGGGTGCTCCAGCACTTCAAACCGCGAGATTACAGTATTTCCAGCAGCTGAATTCACATTGGCCTTGACCACTGACAGCGTATGCTCTCCCCTCGAATTGACCATGCCCGCCGTACCTGGTGGCGAAAACATCACATGGGATTTCGGCGACGGGACCAATGCGACAGGTCAATCTCCAACGCATAGCTGGATCAACGAAACCGGTTCACTGATGAGCGCCGTTGTCTCGTTCAACGGAGAAACTGCTGCTGGCTGCGCTGGCTCGGCAAGTGCCATCGTTCATATCAAACCACAACCTGTGGCGGACTTTACGGCTGACGTACTGGCCGGATGTGAACCATTGGAAAATGCTTTTACAAACAACAGCGTGAACGGCGACCTCTACATTTGGAACTTTGGCGACGAGTTGATCCCGGGCATTGTAAACAATGCGCCGACGGTTGAACACACCTTCTTCGCTGGAGCTCCAGACGCCATCAGCACATTCGATGTGACCCTCGTTGCCATTGATGAATTGGGATGTTCGGACGAACGCACCATTGCCGTTGAAGTGAGCCCTGCTCCTGCGTTTGAATTGGCCTTGGAAACCACCGAGGGGTGTTCCCCCTTGACCCTGACCATGCCCGAAATGGAAGGCGCCACGAGCACCTACTGGGTATTCGGTGACGGCACCATGTCCAACGAAGCAACACCCACGCATAATTGGGCCAATGGCACCAACGAACAGGTTACACAAACCATCGATTTTCAAGGTTTCAACAGCTTCGGATGCGAAGGCACTGCCTCAGCGGAAGTGAGCATTAACCCACAGCCTACGGCCAACTTTAACCTTTCTGAGGAAGTCGGTTGCGCGCCGTTGAACGTAGAGCTCACGAACAACAGTATCCTTGCCGATGCGTTTACGTGGTCCTATGGAGACGGTTCAAGTGCGGATCATACTTCCCTCGATGCACACGTATACACCTTTACTGGAGAAGATGAAGCCACGGATTACAGCATTTCATTGACCGCCACCCATGCACTGGGCTGCACGGATACCCATGAAAAAACAGTAACCGTACTTCCAGCGGTCATCGCCGATTGGGCAGGATTGACAGAAGGCTGTGCTCCGTTCAATGGAGAATTCACCTACACCGGAACACCGACTCCGCAAATCTCTTGGAGTGTGGACGGGGCAACTGTAGCGGTGAGCGATGCGATGAGCCAAAACTTCCCCGGCAGCGCTGGCGAGGATCAATCGTATACGATCAGCGTAGAAGCTATATCGGCAGACGGATGCGCAGGGAGCAGTGACTTTGAGGTTACCGTTCACCCAGCACCCGTGGTGGAATTGGCCATGTCTTCCGATGCCACGTGCTCGGGAGAAGAATGGAGTATCCTGCACAACGCTCAGTTCGCAGACAGCACAAGCATAGAGATCAATGGTATCGGCACCTGGATAAATCCAACAATGGAGTTGATTCAGAACACGGTCAACGCGACGGATACAGATGTAGTGACCACCGTCCTCTTGACTGCCCATACCTCCTTCGGATGCACGACTTCTGCATTTGTTGAACACACCGTGCACCCTGATGTAACGGCTGCCTTCGAGGCGCCGGAAAGCTCATGCACGCCCTTGCAAGGAGCGTTCACGAACAACTCAGTTCACGCAAGCGGTTCGTTTGCCTGGAATTTCGGAGATGGCACCACGTCCGACCTCGAATCTCCCGTCCACACCTTTGACACCCAGTCCTCGGAAGACGAAGCCTTCGTCGTGACGTTGATTGCCACCAGCACAGCTGGATGTGCGGATACAACAGCGCAAACGGTTGCCGTTTGGGGTGCACCGACTGCGGAGTTGTCCATCAACGAAATCGAAGGGTGCTACCCCGTCGATGTTACTTTTCACAATGCCAGTGAGGGAAATACGATCACGGCATGGAATTACGGCAACGGAGAAACAAGTTTGATTCAAGACTCGGTGCACACCAAGACTTTCTTCAATCCAACCGAAGAATTGATCGTCTACACCGCTTCCATCACAACAGAGAACGAACACGGTTGCGAGGCGACCGATGCCGTGACCTTCGAAGTCGGACCGTACTTGAATGCTCAATTTGATGTTGTCGCTCAAGGATGCACACCGGTCGAGGCAGGCTTAATTAATCAGTCAGTAGGAGCCGCCGGATTCATCTGGAACTTCAACGACGGCAGCGCGCCTTCCAATGAAGAAGCACCGCAGCACACGTTTGTCAACACGACCAACGAAGACGTGACGTACCAGGTTGAATTGATCGCAATGAGCGCATACGGATGCGCCGACACGGTCTCTGTGGGTGTCGAGGTTTACCCTACCCCAACGGCAGACTTTAGCGTCAGTCCTTCGATTCAAACCTATCCCAACACGACCGTGGGCATCAACAACTTGAGCCTGGGATCGAATAGCGCCGTGCAAAATTGGAGCTTCGGAGATGGCGATCAAATTGCAACGGATCAGCCTGTTTTCCACACGTATAATTCGTGGGGATCCTACAACATCACAGTTGTGGTGGACAATGGCTTTTGTGCCGACGCACATTCCGAGCAGATCACCATCCTGTCACCCCATCCGGTGGCCAGTTTCACGGGAAGCGGTTCTGGTTGTGCCCCATTGTCGGTCGATTTTGAGAATCACTCGAACCACGGTGCTCAGTATATCTGGGACTTCGGAGACGATGTCATGACATCGGAGGAATCGCCTTCGCATGTATTCACCCGCCCGGGGGTCTTCCACGTATCTCTGACNGTTATNGGCTACGAAGGCCAGGAGGAACANGTCATTCACTACGGTGCTGTCGAAGTGTTCCCATCGGCGTCTGCGGCNTTCGTGAACAGTCCGACCCAGGTCGTCGTTCCAGATCAGCCGGTCGACTTTGTCAACCTCTCTGACATGGATGCAACGGAGTTCTTTTGGGATTTTGGCGACGGCAACGTGAGCACAGAAGAAAACCCCGTGCACTTTTACACGGAGCCTGGAAACTACGACGTGACATTGACCGCCAATAACAGCTTCAATTGTCCCACGACTTACTCGTTAGAACATGCCGTGGAAGCCATTGCCGGTGGATTCATGGAATTCCCGACTGCCTTCACCCCCAACACCGGTGGATCGAACGGCGGATACTATGACCCCGCTGCGTTGGACAACGATGTGTTCCACCCGCACCACATGGGCATTGTAGAATACGAGTTGATTGTGTTCAACAAATGGGGTGAATTGCTTTTCCGATCAACAGATCCCTATATCGGATGGGACGGATACTTCCAAGGCCGCATCGTGCGACAGGATGTATACGCCTGGAAAGCAATGGCCACATTTAGCAACGGATACCGAACCACTCAAGCGGGAGACGTAACCCTCATCAAATAAACCTCTATGTATAATTCGAATACTCCACACGCTATGAAAGCGATTTATATACTCTCCATTGCATTGGGATTGTCAGCAGGACAATCTTGGGCTCAGGATTTACGATATACCCAGTACAACGCCATCCCCACCAGCATCAATCCTGCCTTTGCAGGTTCATTGGATGAGGCTAGGTTGGTAAGCGTCTACCGGAATCAATGGGCGGCCATGCCCGGCGCTTATGTCGGATGGCATGTGGCTGCTGACTGGTACAGCCGCAACTTGAACAGCGGCTTTGGCATCTTGTTGAGTCAAGAGGAAGCCGGAGCTGGCGGGTTGAGCACCACGCGAATTGCAGGTCAATATGCTTACGAAATCCCATTGGGTAACGGGTGGCGTCTGCGCCCGGCGTTGCAGGCAGCTTTGGGAAACCGTTCCATTGACATGCAACAATTGACCTTCGGAGATCAGTTGATTCGCGGCCCTCAAATTTCGACTATTGAAGACCGACCAAGCGTTTCGCGTCACTATTTCGATTTTGCAACAGGATTTTTGCTCACGGGCAGGTACACCTGGTTGGGCTGCTCATTTGATCATTTGAATAACCCGAATGAAAGCTTGAACACCACCTACATCGATCCAATGGATGTCAAAACCTCGGTTCATGGTGGATGGCGCATGCCCCTGGTGGATTATATGCGCAATAAGCACCATGGAGATTTGGTCATTGCATTCAATTACATGGCGCAAGGTCAATTCGATCAACTCGACCTCGGTGTGTACTATGACACCTCACCATTGAGCTTTGGCTTGTGGTACCAAGGATTGCCTTTTGGTCACACCATTGAGGGTGGAAACGACGTCGATGCGGTCAGCGCAATTGTAGGCTACGGTCATGAAAATTGGAAAGTGGGGTACAGCTATGACATTACCCTGAACAAATTGGGCTTGTCCACCACGGGTGGAAGCCATGAGCTGGTGCTCTCTTACACTTGGCAGACGCAACAACGCAAGCGTCCTCAGTCGCCGCGTTACTTGCCATGCCCTGTTTTCTGATAGTTTAGCGGATCAGAATTCACAAGCCTGCCCGGTTTTCGATGCATTGCACCGGAGACCGGGCATGTGCTTTTACCCTTGAATTTGATTGACCTCCGGCTCGAGCTGAACTCCAAATTTTGTCTGAACATCCGCAATGATGTCTTGAGCCAGCGACCAAATTTCTTGCCCCGTTGCACCGCCATAATTCACGAGCACGAGTGCTTGTCGGTCATGCACACCGCACCTGTTTCTTCGGTGTCCTTTCCAGCCTGCCTGATCGATGAGCCACCCCGCTGCCAGCTTGAATCTGCCATCTTCCAGGGGATAATGAACCACGTGGGGATGGTGCTCCTTTCACGCGGTCAAACAGCTCGGAATCCAGGATGGGGTTTTTAAAAAAGCTGCCCGCATTACCCAAAACGGAGGGATCGGGAAGTTTGGATGTTCGAATGCGCATGACCGCCTCAGCCACGTCCCGATGCGAAGGCGATTCCACATTACACGCCTGCAATTCTTGCTGAATGGCTCCGTATTCAGTTTGCAAAGCAGCCTCTCGATCCAATCGAAACGCCACGCGAACAATCACCCATTGGTCGCGCTCCGCTTGTTTGAATATGCTGTCTCTGTACCCAAATTCACAGCGGGCAAAATCAAACCGTTCCAACGCTCCCGTTTCCTGGTGAATGGCCTCTAACCAGAGAAAACGATCCTTAACCTCTACCCCGTACGCTCCGATGTTTTGCATGGGTGAAGCCCCGACAGACCCTGGAATGAGCGCCAGGTTTTCCAACCCGTTCCAGCCCTCATCCAACGCATGCATACCCACTCATGCCAGCCTTCACCTGCTCCGACCACCACATCCAATTCACGCCCGTCATCGGACAAAACCTGAACACCCTTCATGGCCATTTTGAGCACCCAGCCATTCCAATTGTTGTGCAACAAAACATTGGAACCTCCTCCGAGCACGAGAAGTGGCAACGCAGCCTCGCGGGTCTGCGCCAGCACCCAGCGCACATCCGCGTCCGATTGAACTTCCACCGCACGTTTCGCTGTAGCATCCACCCCGAAGGTCGTATTGGCTTTGAACGACCAATCATTCAAAACCTGGGGAATATTTTCCGCTTCCTCCGAACCTGTTCTTCGCGCAAGACTCACTTGCCATTCCTCCTGCGAAATCGCTTGGGCCTCTCCTTCCTCGTGCAACAACTCCTGAATCCATTGATAACGCGGATAATCAGACGCATAGTGCTTGTGAATCAGCCACTTGGAATCACCCATAGGCTGCCACTCCATCACATGTCGAGGCCCCTCGATGGCATACAGGGTATCGGCTCCAGCTAATTTTCGGAAACAGGGGAATTTCATCTTCATCTCCAAGGTGCAAGTTCGGCACCCGGTTGGAAACAAACGTCCTCAGGATGCGTTGTATTTTTGAACAACGTCGATCGCATGAGTAACTCTTCCACCCCACCGTCCCGACGTCCCGGGACACTCGCCATCAATCAAGGCCGTTCTTCTGCCTCGTCGGGGCAATGGGAAAGCGCCTTAGCAGCCTATGATCAAGCGCTGACAGCCGATAAAACCTGGACCCTGGACCCCGACTTTTTGAACGACCGCGCCGTAGCCTTGTTCCAGAATAAGCGGGCCGAAGAAAGCTTGGACTTGCTCGACCAGGCCATTCAACTGCAACCGGATTATGGATATCGCTATGCAGCGCGGGGCTGGATGAAACAGGCCATGAAGGACATCCAAGGCGCCATCTCCGACTACGAAAAAGCCATTGAGTTGGACCCCGATGATGCCATCACCTTAAATAACTTGGGCTTACTAGAAGAGCAACTCGGCCGCATGAAATCTGCCAAAGAACGGTTTTCCATGGCCGACGCCGTAGACCAAGAACTAACAAAAAATCAAATCGATAAGGCCCCTCCGGCGGCAAGCAAAGAATCCCCATCTTCGGTTACCCTTCCCGAACGAACCGCTTGGGCTGAGATCACCAACGCCTTATTCACGGTCAAGGGCCGAAAAGAATTCCTTGATTTCCTGCGCAACGGGTTTAAATTGAACGGTTGAATCACCCGACGATTGAAAATTAAACCTTCCTTTCTTGATGAGCTAGCCCAACAAGTTCTGAAGCAACCGCGTCCCGAAGCGTGCTTGGTCATCTTGCCCAGCCAGCGGGCAGCTGGCAAATTTGAACGCGCATTGGCTCACCGCATGTCAGCGGCTGGTTGGATGCCGCGCATTGAAACCTTAGGAGCGACCATTCAGTCTCATACGTCATGGACTCCGCTCGTTGGCATGGAGTCCTTGGCTTTGCTGTATAAAACGTGGCGTGATTTACCTGAAGAGGACCAAGCTACAAAGCAATCAAAGGGAGAAAAATCCTTTCAAGCGTTCATGCCTTGGGGACAAATCGCTCTGCGTGATTTCAATGAGATTGATCAGTATCTCTTAGACGCACAAACAGTTTTTCAAAACCTCTGCGACATCGAGGGCATCGAAGATTGGAGCTTTGGCGATCCCGAAACACTGACAGACGGACAGGTGGCTTTTTTGAGGCAGTACCTCCAACTGGGCGAGCTGCACAAGGCGTTTTCAAATCAATTGGAATTGCGCCAGCAAGGATATTCTGGACTGCTCGCACGCAAAGCGGGTGAATCACTGAACAAGTTGCCTTACGACCACGTCTTTGTGGCGGGCATGAGCGCTTTGACCCGCGCCGAATCAGCATTTTTGGGGCGCTACTCTAAATCGCAGCAACTCACGTGGGTTTGGGATGCGGACACGAGCTACGTCAATCATGCTGAAGTCGAGGCGGGACTGTTTATTCGAGCGCATTATAAAAACCGGTCTGCTTCTTACCCTTCGCTCCCCAATCGCCTAGCGCTCTCGCCTCCTTCCGTGATAGAGGTGAATTGCAGCAGCGCGGTTCTTCAGTGCCAATACATTCGTGAAGCCGTGGCCAAGCTGAGCAAAGAGGAGCGTGCGCGAACGGCCATTATTTTACCCGATGGCAGCCAACTCCCGCTGCTGCTTCAATCCCTGCCTGAGGGCCTGCAAGACCATTACAATGTCACCATGGGCTTAAGTTGGAGCGATACGCCGGCCCGAAGTTTTCTTCGGACGTTGCAGCAAGTCCTTGGACGCAATCGAGGAAGTTTGCATCACGATGACATCCGAAACCTCTTGAGTGAACCGCTCTTGATGCAGGCGCATTCTGAGCTAGAATTTCGCACAGACGCCAGCAACGTCCTGAATCGAATGGCCCAAAAGAAGTGGGCTTGGATTTCGCGAAACCAACTGAACGAATTGTCCAATGGGCCGGTACAAGCCTTTTTCACCGGATTGGATGCGCTCTATACCCCGGACACTGGGAAATGGTTGGAATCCCTTTCAGCATGGACACAAGAACTCGGATCGCTCCTTGAATCAAGCACTTCAGCCGATCCCTGGGCCGAAGCGGGATGGGAGAAAGTCATCCAAGCGGTGGGTGTAGCGCTTCAATTCGAAGCCCGCCATGGAATCCTACAGGATAGAGAAGATGCATGGAGTTTCTTGTTCAATGGCCTTCAAAGCGAGCGGATTGATTTACTCGGCGAACCAGAGGAAGGCTTGCAGATCATGGGGCTCATTGAATCAAGGGCGCTGGATTATGACCACGTTTTCATCATGGACTGCAACGAAGGCACGCTGCCCAAGTCCGCTCCGCCAGACAGCTTTATTCCATTCGATTTGAGGAACACTTGGGAACTGCCAGGCAGGCACGAACGCGAGGCCATCTTTGCATATTACATGTACCGGCTATTGAACCGCAGCCAAGAAATCCATTTCTTGTACCGCGGGCAGGATGAGGCGTCAGAAAAGAGCCGGTACCTCCTTCAATTAGAACGGTCTTTCCGTCCGAATGGGAAAGACTTGCTCCCTCTCCAAAAAAAAGAAGTCCACGCACCTGTGCCAGCAAAGCGGCCAACCATCCAAGCCCTGGATTGCGGAACATGGAGTCAAGAAAAGTTAGTGGGTTGGTCTCGAAAGGGCATCAGCCCATCAGCGTGGAATACCTTCATGGCCTGCAAACGGGACTTTTACTATAAATACCTGCTGCAACTGCACGAACAAAAGGAGATCGAAGAGGAGATGACGGCCAGTACTTTTGGAACCGTCGTCCACAAGGTACTGGAAGTAGGTTTGGGCAAATTAACAGCCAATCCCCTCCGCCAATCCGATCTTATTCAATTGAAGCAAGATGTATCGAAGCTGCTCGAAGATTCAGTTTCGTCTGCCTTTAATCTATCGCTAACAGAAAGCGGTGAGAACTACCTGCATTTCGCCATGGCCGAGGCCACCCTGAATAAACTCATCGACGTCGAAATCCAGGAGTTGGATGGCTCTCGGCACCGCCATGTCCAATCTGTTGAGGAGTCCTTATCCCACACATTCGAAACCGGCCATCCAACGTTTCCACTTCTTCGCTTGCGCGGAGAAGCTGACCGAATTGACCGAGAGGATGGTGCTGTTGTCGTCACAGACTACAAAACAGGCAGTGTCAAGTCCAGCGAATTGACGTTGAAAGGAGATTGGACCGAAAAACTCGCCTCAGGAAAAGCTGGAAAGGCCTTGCAATTGCTCATCTATGCAGCGATAGCTCTCGAAACGTTGGGAGACAACAACTCCCGCCTCCCTGAAGTGCAGCTGGGCATCCGATCGGGAAAAAATGCCAAAGTAGGGTTGCTGTCCTTGACCATCGATGGCCGTCGGGAAATCACGCAGGAAGATGCACGCATGTTGCTGGAGTGGCTCATTCAGCAGCTGGAAACCCATTATGCGGATACGCCGCACGTTGAACACAATGAAGGCGCTCTTTACTGCAATTATTGTGCTGTTTTGGACCCTCCTACGACATACTTTAACTGATCGTGGGAGTCATTGCCAAACAATCGAGTTATGCAGCCATTGCGTTAGGCGTGGGGTTGGTCCTCGGCGCGGCCAATAACATGGCAGTTCTGCCACGGGCATTCGAAGGCAAGGAAGAAATTTGGGGGTTGGTCCGAATCATGACTTCTTGGGGGGTGATTTGTGCCGCTCTCGCAACCTTAGGAGCTCCTGGAGCCATCGTCCGCTTCCTCAACCGATATTCCGACAAGGAAAGAGATAAGGCCCTCAATTCAATTTTGGCCATAGCGTTAGCGGGACTGACCCTGACCTTGGGAACCATCTTAACATTCGGCGAATACTGGGTGACAAAACTAGACCCAACCCATGCAGACTTGTTAACCGCGCATGCTCCTTGGTTTTTGGCCATCATGGCCATCATGAGTCTTCTCCACATATTCCGGTCGTTGCTCACCTTGGCGCTGCGAACCGGCTACGTCTCATGGATTGATGAAGTCTGGCAAAAATTAAGCTATATCAGCCTCGCAGTTTTGTTACTTTTTGACGCAATTCCCCTCCATGCTTTCGTTCCGATGTACGTGGCAACCTATGGGGTGTCGCTGGTGCTTTTAGGCATCCCCAATATTCGGATGTTCAAACGTGTCAGCGCCGGGTGGAACCGGCAAGACATGCCTCAGTTTCTGGAATACAGCGGTTTTAGTCTTTTTGCTGGAAGCTCCATCATCATCGCTATGCAACTGGATTCTATCATGATTGCGAAATACCTCGGACTGGAGGAAGTTCCGATGTACACCATTGGATTTTTCATCGGTTCCGTCGTGGGCATGCCCGG
>JGI20156J14371_10002132_pt1 | contig 15904 bp, 5 predicted proteins | sample COG_06_FD_14371 | JGI IMG/M metagenome (IMG submission 14371)
AAAAAGTTATTCTTGCCGCAACAGCTCGTCATGCAGCTACTAAGGCAAGAGAAATGGTTCAGCGTAAAAACCCAATGGGTGGTGCTGGATTACCAGGGAAACTTTCTGATTGTGCGTCAAAAGACCCCTCAGAATGTGAGGTATACCTTGTCGAGGGAGATTCTGCTGGTGGTACAGCTAAACAAGGTAGAGATAGGCATTTTCAAGCAATTATGCCTTTAAGAGGTAAGATTTTGAACGTTGAAAAAGCAATGCAACATAAAATCTTCGAAAATGAAGAGATTAAAAATATATATACAGCTTTAGGAGTAAGAGTTGGTACAGAGGAAGATTCAAGAGCGCTGAATTTAGAGAAACTTCGTTATCATAAGGTCATAATTATGTGTGATGCGGATGTTGATGGAAGCCACATTCAAACTTTGATAATGACGTTCTTTTTCCGTTATATGAAAGAGCTAATAGAAAATGGGTATTTATATATTGCTACTCCTCCTTTATATCTAGTTAAGAAAGGAAAACAAAGCAATTATGCATGGAATGACGCTGAACGGGATGCTTTTGTTCAAGAAATGAAAGGTGCGGGAGCTGACACAAGTGTTGGAATACAGCGTTATAAAGGTCTTGGAGAGATGAATGCTGAGCAACTGTGGGATACAACTATGAATCCAGAATTTAGAACCCTGCGTCAAGTTACAATTGAAAGTAGCTCAGAGGCAGATAGGATTTTCTCAATGCTTATGGGCGATGAGGTTCCTCCTAGAAGAGAGTTCATTGAACAAAATGCAAAGTATGCAAATATTGACGCTTAATTGAAGAAGATTGTAAAAAATAAAAAAGGGTATTCATATGAATACCCTTTTTTTATGCTTGTTATTATTTGCTTTACCTAAACAGTGTGACATTACCACTCTCAAAAATAGGTTGTCCATTCTTTAAAATTGCATCCATTCGATAAACAAAGACTCCAGTATTTAGTAATTTCCCTTTATAGGTTCCATCCCATCCCTTTTCCATATCAAATGATTCAAACACTATGTTTCCCCACTTGTCAAAAACTCGAAATTGGATAGAGGAAACCCCACCTCCACGAACATATAACACATCATTATTATTGTCATTGTTTGGAGAAAAACCATTTGGAATGAATAGAGGATTGTAATTTACAGTGATATTTATAGTATCAATAACCTTACATCCTAATGAGTCATATACTTCTATATAATAAGTGATGTCTTCTCCCGGGGTAGATATCACAGAACTAGAAAATGTGCTGTCTAAATAAATACTCGGCGTCCATATGTAAGATGATCCTCCAGAAGTCCACAGGGGAATTTGTTGGTCCACCGTTATGGATGTGTCGTTTGATGAGACAGGAACAGGAATCGATCCATATATCATAACCGTTGCAGTGTCCACGCATCCTTGGTTTCCAATGATATAATAAAATGTATCGGCAACTAAATTGGAGGGATCTAAAATATCTGTGATAATTGTTGTTCCATTGTACCATGTTCCTCCAATATCCAAAGAGTCTCCAAGATAATCATAAAGGTATAGTCCGGTCCCAGATTGGCAAACAGTTGCAGTTGAGTCTTGTCCTGCAGAGGGGTCATTTATGTTAACTGTAACCGTATCTGTCGTCAAGCATAGAGGATGCCCAGTTGGGTAAACACTTAAAACGTATGTGGTTTGTCCGCTAATCGATGATATAGGATTAATAATAGTCGCATCTGTTAATCCTATTGCAGGGTCCCAACCATATGTATAGCTTACTGGGTTTCCGTAGGTAGACGTAAAAGCAGATCCAATCACGGGATTGGGGCCATCTGTGAATATTTGATTTCCGTTACAATCCGTAAAAGTGTAAATAATTTCGTTATCAAATGTTCCAGAAGTGAATACAATCTCCCAAGAATCACCATCATTCAAAGTAAATGTATAGGAAGCGTTAGAACCGGCTGCCATTCCATAGTTTGTTATTGCTCCATTAATGATTACATCAATAGACGCTCCGTTCCAACCATCTCCAAAAGTATCTAACATGTCTATTGTAAATAAACAAGGAGGAGAGGGGGGGGGAGTGTTTAATATTTCTCCGGTTAATTGAACTTGTTGCCCAGTGCAAGCGCTTGTATCATTTCCCGCAAAAACTTCTGGACCTGGATCCACAACTAATGTGATGGTCGTATCTGAAACACATCCATGGTCACTGGTAATAGAGAATGTATAATCATAGCTACCTGGAATAGTATGAGCAACTGTAATTTCGTTACCATTAGCAGACTCATTTACAATATTAGTTCCACTCCAACTGGAGGAATCTTGTTGCGCTCCGATTCCAGGAGTGAAAGAAGTTAAAGGAGGGAATAAGCTTGGGTCAAAATTAATTCCCCAACTAAAAACAAAACCATCATCAGATCCCCATAAATCGCAGAATTCAATTTCCCAAGTTCCATTAAGATCACATCCGATTAATGCATTCATTGAATTAATACTTTCATATATCCCAGGGACTAAGGATGTCGATCCACTACTATTTGTCATAGTGCTAGTCGCAGAGTTATCTTCCCAACTTCCGTTTGTAGCAGCTGGGCTCCAACAGTAGTCCCAACCTTCACCAGGAAATTCCGGCCCATCAGCTTGATCAGGGTCACCTAGATTTGTTCCACCACCACCTTGCTGGTGCAGCAAGACACTTTGGCCTGTAGGGCAGGTTAACGAAATGACTAAATCTCCCATATAGGAATGTTCAAAATTTATACATACATCTATTAAATCATTAATGTTTATAAGGTTTTGTCCCGGAGAAAATGCTGTAAAATCTAAAGTAGTCGTAAAACATTGTCCTACTTCATCTGGAACATATTGAGGTCCTCCTAAATTTCCATCTGGAACAGCGGTCCAAGTTTGCGAATATTGATCAGGGTGAGCAGTAAATGTAACGGTTTCCCCTATGCACATGCTCGTGTCATATTCAATTGGGTTAAATATAGGAGGCGGTGCAACCCATATACTTAAGTCGGTTAAATTAGAGTTAATACATCCATTATCATCTATTACGCGCAGTTGCACATTAAATACACCTGGATTATCAAAAGTATAACTTGCAATTGCGCCGCTTAAACTATCAATTATGCCGTCATCAAAATCCCAATGGTAATCGACAATGTTAAACCCGGCTTGAGCAAAGGATGAAGATCCGTCAAAGCTAACGGATTCCCCAATACAAATTTTAGCGATTGTATCAGGGTTTGCTGTGGCTTGCGCAAATGGCCTTTGGCACGGAGTAGCGCACGTAATTGTAGCAGCAAATACACCAGTTCCAGTATCATTTGAAGTAAATACAAGGGTTAAACACCCACTAATATTAAGTGAAGTACAAGTAACAATTGTTCCTTGCAGTTGATTTCCTGTGTATGTTCCTAATGTTGTAGTACTTGTATTATCACCATCGTAAATAATTATATTGTCTATGTTATTTGCAGGTGAAGCAGCTGTATTTGTGTTGTCCAGTGTGAAATTGATAAAATCTAGCGTAATTACATCATTGGCATTATCAGGGCAAATTGTAACGGTATAGCTTTCACTATTTGAATATCCAGCACCTCCAGCACCTCCAGAATCAAATAAAGTTCCTAAACAAGTTGAAATATTTCCATCCGTAATAGAAAAGTCTTGGGCATACAATTGCCATGGAAATAGTAATAGCAGAAATAGCAGTGCGTTTCTCATTTAGTTTTCTTTAGCTTTTTCAATGAAATACTCTCTTGAATAGAAAACAATTATTTTTCCAGTTTCACCTAGTTTATAAATCGTTGGATATTTATCTTGAATTTTAATATCATAAAGAAGTGGATTGAAATTTTCTATTCGGAAATTTTGCCCATCATCAAATAAATTAGCACCGATAGCTTTAAAGTTAACTGTTCTAAAATCTTTTAAATTCGATAAGTCTTTAAAAGAAACATCTTGCACATACCATGAGTTATTGATAAAGTTCAACAAATGGTTGTATTTTTCCACGTTATTTGAAAATAATTCATTGGCTGTTTCAGTGCCTAAATATTCAATGACCTTAGCGTTTATATTTTGACCCATAGAATTGAATCCAATAATTATCGCGGAACCTAATATAACTAACTTCATCAATTATAATTTTCTAGAGTTTTGAGCACCATTTGTTACGTGCATATTCCCCTGATTAAATAAGGTTCCATAAGTGTCATTAAACTGAAGAGAAAATTCAAAACCACCCATTCCTCCATTAAACTGTTGCAGCTTACCAATACTATAGTCATATGACATGCCTATAATAATATTAGAAATCTTTATAATTATTCCAGGGATAATTGCATCCGTATGTCTATAATGCATACTCATACCGACATATGCTTCCTTTATAAATCCTGTATATTTTGTGTCAGATTTAAGATAAAAGAGAAAAGCACTCCCTATTGAATACTCAATATGTGGTCCCTGCATTAAAAACATTCCTGAAGGTGCAATACCTATGTGCTTTTCGCCAATTGCAAATAGACTTTTAAAATGTATATTTTGCTTAAAGTACTGTTTGTCGGAATTATTAATTAAAGACAAAGAGGGTTTAGTAATATTAAATAAACTGTACCCAATTTGAAAACTTCCTTTATCAATGCCTGATAGATTTTCTTCTCTAGAAAAATGTTTCCATAAAAGTCCAACTCCCAAATTCAAAAAAACATTACTATTTCCATTAAAATTTTCATTCGAAGGTAAAGTAGGATCGTAGGAAACTCCATTATATTGACTGTCCCATTGGATCGCATTTATATTGTAAGATTGCTGGTTATAAGTTCCTTGGATTCCAACACTTCCTTTATTGTAATAGTCTAAGTCGACATGTCCAGCAATAGATAGCCCTACATTAAGTGTGCTTAGTTTGGCATCACCTTCAGTGTTATTATAGAAATGCAACCCAGTAGCAAATAATCCACTTGCTCTTTGCATTTTATGGGAAAATATTGGGGCGTCCGCAGATGCGTACATGGTGGAATAAACATTCCCCATTGTAGTATGCTGCGAGTGATATAATAAATTTGCTCTATTATATCCTCTCCCCATACCAGTGTTAGCAGGGTTTTGCAACAATGGTGTGCTGTTAAATTGAGAAAACTCAATATCCTGCGCATGCGTTGTAAATATTACTAAAATCGATATTAAAAGTATGTATATTCTCATATCTACCTAAACAATGTTATGTTCCCTGATTCCATTAGTGTTTCTCCATTTTTCAATGTAGCGTCCATTCGGTATACGTAAACACCAGTATTTACAGGTTTTCCTTTAAACGTTCCATTCCAGCCTGTATCTGGATCTAATATCTCAAAAACCAAATTCCCCCATTTATCAAAAATATGCATTTGAATAGAGGCAATACCTGCACCTCTAACATATAGAATGTCATTTTCATTATCGTTATTTGGTGAAAACCCATTCGGAATAAATAATGGATAGTAAATAACAGTAATCACTATTGTATCTTCAATACTACAACCTAAAGAATCTGTTACTTCGATAAAGTAGGTGACGTCATCTCCGGGTGTGGAAATAGGGCTCTCACAATCTGAACAATCTAAGTACGTATCAGGATACCATATATAGCTGGATCCACCTGATGACCATAACTGTAATTCTTGATCAATAGAAATTGCTGTGTCATTAGAGGAAATCGCTGTTGGTAATTGTAGGCTCATGCCAACAGTTGCTGTATCTCTTTTCATACAAACAATATCAGAAACTTCGACATAGTAGGTGCCTGTGCACACGGAAAATAGCGTGTCGTTAAAAGCACCAATAATTGGGTTGTTGTTTTCATCGAACCATTGAATAGTTACAGGGGGATGGGAGTTTAATGTGTCAACTACTGCAATCCCTGAACAATCCGCTTCACAATTAACCACATCTCCAGTGGTTGATATGGTTATATCACAACACAAAGGGCCTGGATTGACAGTGACCATTATCTGATCAGAACAACCCGTATCATCTGTAATGTCAACTGTATAATTTCCAGAAGGTAAATTTGAAAAAACTCCATTGGTATTATTACTTGATGTTGGGCCAGTTAACGCAAAAGAAAATGGTGCTGTACCACCAGGTGTGACAACGGTAATAGTTGCAGTTTCATCTCCATTACATTGATCTTCAACAACTGTTGAAGTAGCGTTGATTGCTGGAATAACAGTAACAACAGCAGTATCGTTAGCAGATGTGCCATCAGAAAATGTAATTACTACAGGATAGTTTGTTGTTATAGATGGATTAACAAAAGCAGTGTCTCCAGCAGTGTTGGTTGTGATAAACCCAAAAGTTGCTGTTTCCCACACATAAGTTACTCCATCGAGAGCAGAGATTGTCGCTGTATCTCCTTCGCATATTGTTGCATCAATTGCACCACCACAAGTTGTTCCTGCGCTTCCAAAGAAGTTAAGAGGAACGTTGTTGTTTGCACCACCGTAGTTCGATAAACAAATCATATATTGATCTCCTGCATTAACGGTCAATTCATTTTCAAAATCTGATTGACTTGCACCAACAGGTAGAGTATTTGCCATTCCAGTTAGTCCACTGCAGGCACCATTCCAATTACATGCAATTGGAGGAAGTAAATTATTAAAAATATCGTCACATGTATTAGCATCGTAAGGCCACATGATCCAGTCAAAACATCCAGGCGAAGCTAAATCTCCCATGCTAAACTCTAATGTTCCATTGCTGGTTACTGTAATTAAAAGCCACGTACTATTTAATTCTCCAGAAAGTAAACATCCGCTGTTTCCAGGAATTGCATTTGGATTTGAACTCGGGTTTGTAATTGTTCCAGATTGAAACTCTTCGATAGCACCAAAATTATTAGGAGTTACAGCAAATGATGGATTAGTGCATGCCTCAATTGAAACGCCACAATCTCCCCATTGAGAATAGCTAACATTAGCAATAGATGAAGCGGCGAATATAGCTAAGGTATGTATATAATATCTCATAACTATTCGCAGTCCAATTTTTGGTCAATTATCTTTTCTGTTCCGAATATACCTTCTCTAAAACATTTGATTTCAACTCCTAATTCTTGCATCCATGTTTCAAACTTCACTCGATTTAAACCGCTTTCAGGCTCATAGATGCATAAATATTTTTTACTAACAAAGTCTGCTCTAGAAATTTCAACACCTTGTTGATTGCGCACAAACTGATCTATTTCCAATACTTTTTCCCTTGAATCGACATTTGTCATCATGAACTGAACAAATTTACTGTCAGGTGTTTGTGCTGAAAAATCAGTTATAAATAAAGAGAATAAGAGTAGCAATGTAGAGTATAATATATTCATATCACGTAAATGTATTTAATTTTTTATTAACTCTTGGTGTCCAGTTTCATATATTAATTAGATGTTGCAAATTAAAGTTTGTTGGACCTTATTTTCCGACATAGACTAAAATAATACTTTAAAATATAGTTTAAGGTTACAATGTTCGGGTCTTATTTTAAGACGCGACATAGTAATAAAAAAGGCAGTGCAAATGTTTACCACTGCCTTTTTTAGTTTCACTTCTTTCTAGTTGGTTATCTAACCACAGTTACATGCCCAATGTATTCATGTGGTTTCCCCTTGTTATCCAGCGTTCTGACTAACCAAACGTAAGCATCAACTTGCACTGGAGTTCCTTTATGTTTTCCATCCCAACCGATGTCTTTATTGTGTGCTTCGAAAATTTGTTCTCCCCAACGATTAAATACATAGAAATCATATGTCATTGCATCAATGCCGATTCCTTTTGGTATGAAAACATCATTTTTTCCATCACCATTTGGCGTAAATGCACTTGGCGCAAAGAAGATATAATCACCTTCAATATGGATGGTTTGTGTGTATATACTCTCACAAGTATCTGCGCCATTGATGCTGAATATCGTAAGTGTAATATCATAGTATCCAGTATCAGAATACAAGTGAGTTGGATCGCTCATAAGTCCAGTATTAGTTGAATCAACTAAGACACTATCTCCGTTTCCTGTAATCGATGTCCCATCTCCAAAGTCCCAAGAATATATTGATCCTCCAATAGAATAATCAATCATCTCAATTACTGGATTGAGTATAGAAGTTTCTGCAGGTGAAACACCAAAATTGGCTACAGGTAAATCATGAACAGTAATCATTGCAGGAGAATTTATAGTTGTAAAACATCCGTCTGCGCTGGTCACAGTTAAACATACATCATATATTCCTGGAGTTGTATATGCATAATTAAATGTATTATTTGGACCGGAGTACTCAGGTGTGCTATCACAGTCAACATCAAAATCGAAGTTAACTCCTATATCTGAGTTGGCAACAAACTGTGCTGTAAATGGAGCACACCCTGAAGAATCAAAAGCCGCAATAAATGCTTGCGGATTTGGATTAATTGAAACAGTAGTTGACACTGTATCATTAGTGCTACATCCATCACTAAGTACCGCATAGTAAGTTGTTGGTTCACTTGGGTTCACACTCACGGTAGAAACATTTCCAGATTGTGTGCTTGGAACAACATTTGTTAAACCTGCATCATCATACCATATAAATGTATAAGGATTTATAAGTGTATCACCTCCTGTTGCAGTGGCAACTATATCTACAGCACCTCCAGCACACATATCAATTGGAGGAGTAATTGCTAAAGTAAGTGCTGGAGTAACCGTAATCGTTACACATGAACTCACCGGCAAACAACCATTTGCATCTGACACAGAAGCACAGTATAAGGTTGTTGTAAGTGGAGAGACTGTTACAGGAGCTGAGCCAGTATTAGGTAAGTTGTCCCAAGTGACGGTATAAGTGCCATCTAAGAAAGGAGTTCCTCCTTGACCACTTGCCCATATTTGTGTTGATTCACCATAACAGATAGTTCTTTCTATATCTGCAATAGCATTTAATGGTGATGGCTCTGTGATGTTTACCAAATCAAAAGCTATACATCCATTTCCATCTGTTACTTGCACGCCATACAAACCGTCTTCCAATGCAACCGCTGTTTGTGCTGTTTGTGCTGAAGGATCATCCCATAGGTAAGTATATGGAGCTGTTCCAGCGGAAGCATACACCGATGCATTGCCAGTGCTATAACCATTACATAATGGCTCAACAAAAAGAATACTATCAATTACCGGAGCTGCTTCATCAATTACATTAGTTGTACTGCTAATAAGACATCCATTTGCATCGGTTACTTCGAAAGTAACAAGACCTGGGCATAGTCCAGTGTTATTACTATTGCCAGGAGAGTTTCCTAATCCGAACCAGTTATAAGCGTAAGGTGCTGTTCCACCAGATGCAGTTATACTTCCCTCTCCATTGCAATCAGAACAAGTTGCATTTACTGTACTTGCTGATTGCACTAATTGAGTTGGCTCCATTATCGTAATATCCATTTCTTCAGCACATCCGTTCGCATCTGTGATACGAACTGTGTAAGTTCCGGCACAAAGTCCAGCCACACCTGGAGTCGTTAATCCAATTGGAAACCAATCATATAGGTAAGGTGCTGTTCCTCCCGTAACGGAAATTTGTATCTCTCCATCACATTCCCCAAAACATGAAACATTAACGACATTATCAGCTGTAATAACAATCGGTGTCGGTTCTCCAATTGTAACAGAACTTGAAGTAACACAATTGTTATCATCGTTTACAGTAACCGTATAATCTCCAGCACATAAACCTGTTGCTTGTTGAGTTGTCTGACCATCATTCCAGCTATATCCATAACCTGAAGCAACCAATCCTCCACTTACATCTACGGTTGCATCACCATCGCATCCTGTATTGCAAGTCACATCGTTGAAATTAAAGATAGCAGAGTTAATCTGGGTTGGTTCAGCAATGCAAGATGATTCAGAACTTATGCAACCAGCCGCATCTGTGGCGATTAAAGAGTAACAACCTCCATCTAATCCAATTAATGTATTTAAATTACTTCCTGCTGGGATAGAGTTCCCAACATCATCAATCCATTCCAAATTAGCAGATCCTGTTCCCCCTGTAACTGCATATTGCATTGAACCATCTTGATCACCAAAACACGTTACATCTGAAGATGTGACAAAAGTAACAGTTGGCCCTTCAATGTCATCTAAGCAAATTACGCTGTCTTCAAAACATCCGTTACCATCTGTTACCGTAAGGGTATAACAATTAGCATTTAGATTAAATGCAAAAGCAGTGGTTTGGGTCAATGCATCATTCCATTGATACACGAAAGGTAATGTTCCCCCAAAAACATTAACACCGGCAGATCCATTAAAAAGACCACAATTAGCATCCGTAATCGATACACTCATTCCTATTTGAGTTGGCTGTGTAATGTTTACCGTTTTTGAAATTTCACATCCATTTACGTCGGTAACGAGGCAAGTATAAGTTCCTGCACACAAGTTATTGACTGTAGCAGTAGTTGCAAATGTTGGATTATTCCACTGGTAGGCATTACCACCAGAACCACCACTCACAATTACACTAGCAGAACCATTGCAATTACCAAAGCAATCTACATCCATAAATGTTGGTGTAGCCCCTAATGGTGTTGGCTGCGTAATTGTTGTCGTAGCTGTTGTAACACATCCATTTGCATCCGTTACCGTTACGATATAAGTTCCAGCTGATAAGTTAGTTGCTGTAATTAGTGACCCTCCACTGTTATTCCATTGATAAGTATAAGGTGATGTTCCTCCCAAAGGGCTAACCTCTGCCCAACCATCGCTGTAACCATTACAACTTACATTTCCTATTAAATTAATTGTAGCAGTCAAGAGTGTNGGTTGCGAAATAGTTGCAGAAACGNTAGTTTGGCAACCATCAGAATCTGTTATAGTGCAACTATAATTACCGGGACACAAGCCAGATGCTGTTGCTCCAGTTTGATTTCCTGCTGNAGCTCCCCATTGGTAACTAAATGGCGTCATTCCAACTATTCCNATTGCAGTAGCAGTTCCATCGCATTCNNCAAAGCAAGAGATGNCTGTTGGACTAGCAGATCCTGTTACNTGGTTAGGCTCTTGTATTGTATAATTAATTATATCAGTACATCCTTGATCATCAACTATAGATAATACATAATCTCCTGCACATAAATCTCCAATTGAGTCTGTGATTCCAATAGTCATGTTATTCTCATCTAGCCAGTTGTAAGAATAAGGTTGTGTTCCTCCAATTGTGGCAAGTGAGGCAATACCGTCACATGATTCAAAACAATTTGTATTGTAAGATGTTTGAATTGAAAATAGTACATCTGGCTCAGTAACTTCAATAGAAACTGAAGCATTACATCCAATAGCATCTGTAATGGTTACTCCGTAAAATCCTGCAGCTAAGTTAGAAGCTGTTGGTGTTATTTGACTTCCTGCATTAGCATCCCACAGAGCTGTAAAGACACCATTACCTCCGATCATATCTACAGTTGCTGAGCCATCAGTAAATCCACTACAGCTAACCATAGATGTATCTAGAATCATTGCTGAAGGTCCATTTAGATCTTGGATCTCAATACAAATTGTAGCAGTACACCCATTTGCATCTGTTACTTCTACACAATAGGTTCCTGCAAAAAGAGCAGTTGCACAAGAGTTAGTAAATCCATCTGGCCACAGATAAGTATATGGTCCCGTTCCACCTATCGCTAGTACACAAGCACTACCATCAGGTAAACCACAGTTTGCATTCACTACCGTAGAATCTAAGCTTAGTCCTGTAGGTTCAGATATGTCAACCGGTGCAGTTGCTGAACATCCATTTGCATCCGTAATAGTTACATTATAAGTTTGTGCACAAAGGTTAAATGCAGATATAGTTGTTTGTAACAATGCATCATCCCATTGATAGGTGAATGGAAAAGTTCCTCCTTGAACAGTAGACGTGGCCTGTCCATCACAATTCCCAGAACAAGATGCATCGAGATCCAAAAAGGTTCCCGCTATCATAACCGCTGGCTGATCAATGTTTTCTGCGTCGCTAGTAGATTCACATCCATTTGCATCGGTGACGGTTACATAGTAATCTCCAGCTGCAAGACCTGTAGCAGTAATATTATCTTGACCTTGCGATACATTTAATAAATTAAACCATTCATACGAATAAGGAGCGGTTCCTGTTCCACTAACAGAGGCTGTAGCAGTTCCATTTGCATCTCCAAAACACAATGGATCTGTAGTAGCAGCTATTATCACATCACTTGGTAATATGTTGCCTACTATTACATCAGCACCTTGTGTACATCCATTTGCATCCTCAACCGTCACATTATAAGTACCTGGCATTAGGTTAATAGCTGTAGCAGTTGTCTGACCAATTGGATCATTATTTATGTCATACCAAGTATAGATAGGTGAACCTATTCCTCCTGAAATAATAGCTACTGTTGCTGTTCCAGTTGGAGTTTCACAAAATGCTGACACTGAACTTGTCGAAAGAACAATAACTTCTGGCTCAAATATAGTTGCGTCAATAGTAAGCTCACAACCAAGACCATCTGTAATAGTTACAGACAAATTCCCAGGAAATAATGTCGAGGTAGTTATCGCAGTTGTTTGGTTTGCAGGATCATTCCACGCATACGAATAAGGAGCTGTTCCTCCCGAAGCAAGCACAGTTGCGTTTCCATCTTGGACACCAAAACAAGTAACGTCTGTTGTTGCAGAAATAGTCGCATTAAGTGCTGACGGTTCTGTAATCGTAACGTTTACTGTAGCTTGACATCCAACATTATCAATCATTTCACCTGTATAGGTTCCAGCACACAAGTTCAATGCACTTGCGGTTGTTTGACCAATTGGGTCGTTGTTAGCATCATACCAGTTATAATTCAATGGCGGTGTTCCTCCTTGAACATCAATCTGAGCAAATCCATCACATCCCACAGTACCATTGCAACTTACATTCGTTTGTGTGAAGATAGTTGCTGTAGGAGCTCCTAAATCCTGAACACATATATTCAACGTATCACTGCATCCGTTACCATCAGTAACTGCTACATTATAACATCCAGCAAATAAATTCTCAGCTGTAACTGAGGTTTGGTCAACCATAATACTATCCAGACCATTAATGTCTTTGCCTATCCATTGGTAACTATAGCTCGCAACTCCTGCTAAAACGGTAACGGTAGCTGTACCATCAGCTTGGTTACAGTTAGAACCCGTCATTGATCCCGCAAGTTCCAATGCTACTGGCTCTGTAATTTCTTGCGTTTCTGTTATGTTACATCCATTTTGATCTGTTATAACAACATTATATGAATCAGCGCATAATTCAATTACTTCATTAGTTGTAGACAAAGCTGGATCATTCCATAGATACGTATAAACGCCAGTTCCTCCGGCTGGAGTAGATGTAATGGTCCCATCGCATACAGCATTACAATTTAAATCAACCGATGCGAATGAATTAGAAAGTACTGGCGGAGCTGACAATGTTATTTCAAATGTTTGAAAACATCCATTTAAATCCGTTACTACTACATCATAACTTCCTGCACAAAGGTTGGAAGCAATATTTAGAGTTTGATTATCTGCATTTGCATCCCATGCATATGTGTAAGGTTCTGTACCTCCAGTTGGAGTTATTTCAGCAGAACCATCACACTCAGCTGTACAGGAAATATCAAACCCGTTATAATCTGATATAACAGCTATTGTTCCAGTCAAAGGAGTTGGTTCATTAATTGTTATGGGGCCACTATCATAAGAAACCAAATTCGCATCTGTAACAATAACATAATAATCTCCAGCGCATAAATTTGTTGCTGTTATTAAGGTTTGACTCGGGTTAAGAGGAGCATTAGTAGAAGCATTCATCCATTGATATGTATAACCTCCTACACCTCCACTAGAGGTTGCAGTTGCCGATCCATCGCATAACCCATTACAACTTAGATCGGTTCCTACTAATGTAGTGTTAATTACGCCTGGTTCTATTATTGTAATACATAATGTATCTGCACATCCGAGCACATCTGTTGAAACAACAGCGTATTCACCTGCGCACAACCCACTAACTGAAGATCCTGATAAAGAAGAAACCCCAGCAGCTGGACAATTAACATACCAATCGTAGGTAATAGCTCCAGGATTTCCTCCAGTTGCAATTACTTCTGCCGTTCCATCACAAATTCCAGATCCGCTAGCGGCCGCTGCAGTCATAATTGTAGTTGCCACTGGTAATGGTTCTTCAATATCTTCTGTATAGCTAGCAACACATCCATTTGCATCGGTTACTGTGATTGAATAATTGCCCGCACAAAGTCCAGAAATATCNTCTGTCCCTGGATTAACAAATGCTGGATCGGTTGAAGTCCAAACAATAGTGTAGGGTGGTGCTCCTCCTGCAATACTAACATCTAATTCCCCATCGCAATACTCAAAGCAACTAACAGGAACATTTGTTCCTTTTGTTATACTTGGTCCCGTTAAATCCGAAATCGTTGCAATACCAACTCCAGAGCAACCTGCATCGTCTGTTACAGTTATTTCATAAGTGCCTGCTGGAAGAGAAGATACTGCAGGAGTTGCACCAACACTGATGGTTGGCGCATCCTGGTTAACCCAATTATAGATATTGTAAACCCCTGAACCGCCTATTATTGTTGAAATGTCAACCTGAACCGTACCATCAGGATCACCACAGGTAGAATTAGTAAAATCAGTTGAAAAATCTATTTCATCTGGCTCTGTAATAGTAACACAAGATTGTGCAGTAGGACAGTTGAGATCATCAGTAGCCATAACGCAATATTCACCAACACTAAGAGCAGTTACTGTGGATGTGGTACCAACATTGCTTAAGTCAGATTGATCAATCCAATTATAAGAATAATTTCCAACTGCTGAGGTTCCACCTGTTACAACAGTAGACACTGAACCATCTGTACCGCCAAAACAAGTAGCAGGTAAAAATGAACTATTTATTACAAGAGCAACAGGATCTACAATTGTCGCATCAGTATTTATGATACAACCATCATTATCTGTTATTACTATACTTACCAGCCCAGCGCATAAACCTGTATTAGAAAAACTTCCTGTATTATTATTACCAGTTGGCACATCACCACCATTCCATACAAAAGTAGCCGGTAAAGAAACCCCCGTTAAGGTTACAGTAGCTTCTCCATCACAAGTACCAATACACGAATTATCATTATCAACTGTCATTGAGGCAGTACCACTTGTTAAATCACCAACCGTTACTGTAAGTGAAGCAGGGCAATTAGAAGCATCTATAACATCTACAGTATAAGGGCCTCCAGCAGATGAAACAAGGCCAGTACATAATACCGTCGAACCATTACTCCACAACTGTGTATAACTTGAATTATTACCACCTGATATCGCAATACAAACTTGACCGTTTGCTTGTCCGCAATTTGCATCTGTTACTGTTTCATCAATAACTATAAGAGGGTTCTCGGTAAGCGTAACCGAAAGCGAACCAGTACACGAATTATCATCTAATACGGATAGTTCATAGGTCCCTGCTTCTAAAGAAGTCAAATCTCCATCAGTGCTTGTAAACCCATTAGGACCTGTCCAACTATAAACATAATCTGAAAGAGGATCAACGGTACCTCCAATTGTGGTAATCTCAATTGCTCCAGTATTACCCCCATTGCAAAGTATATCAGTAGGGACAAACGATATATCAATTGCATTTGGTTGCGTTACCTCTATTGTAGCAGAGGTTGCTCCGCAAGTTTCGTCATCTGTAACAACTACATAGTAAAATCCAGCAGATAAACCTGTAGCAGTTTGTGTATTTTGTCCAATTGCACCTGAGCCATCGGCGTTATACCAAGTATAGTTGTAAGTTCCAAACAAAGATATTCCTCCT